>Ga0065711_1029792_pt1 | contig 34807 bp, 21 predicted proteins | sample Hoacrofraction12_FD_59098 | JGI IMG/M metagenome (GOLD analysis project Ga0065711, IMG submission 59098) | Hoatzin crop microbial communities from Cojedes, Venezuela - Epithelial fraction 12 v2 (version 2) | ecosystem: Host-associated > Birds > Digestive system > Esophagus > Crop | place... | reverse complement strand
CGCCTGGACGCGGTCCTGTGCAGCCTGCTGCAGGTGACCCTGCTTCGGCAGGGGGGTTGGACTAGATGACCAACAGAGGTCCCTTCCAACCCCGAACATTCTGTGATTCTGTGATTAAGCATGTTTTGTATATGAAAACCCCCTCCTCTACTAGAGATGGGAGGGAAGATGACATGTTCAGAGCGCAGAGAAAATGCTGTTGGGAGGGAAAAGAAGCTATCATTTGATTTCTGTGCCCTAGAAAGACCGTGGATATATGTACCTGGATGTGTCACCTGAGAGCTGCAGGACTGTGGCAAATGCTAAGTCCTCATATGTGTTTTAGGGCAGTATGTCTCTGAAGTGCTTCCTGAAAGGAAATGGTACTTACATTAGATAATAATGTCAAATAACATAAAAGATTCTAATTTCTTGAGGTTGAGTGCCTCCCTTCTTGGCAAGTCTGCTGCTTCTTGTCCTGGCTTACTTCAGGCGAATATTCCTGCCTCCAGCTTTTTAATTTTCACTGGTGTCCATCATTTCTCTAGGATCATTAGGTTTTTGTAGTTGTCCTAGCCTCACAGCTGGCTTATCTGGCTTAGCCATATAAAATGCAGTTACGATGTCCTGCACTTTGACCGTGTCTGTCAACATACTAGGAAACTGAAATTATTAGAGAAGAAATGCTTTTCAGGTGCATTATTTCTTCCCATAGAGCTAGATTACCCTTATTAATGGAATCCTATTAGACATATTCTCTTATGCTCATCTTTCATCTCTTTTTTAGTTACATTAACAATAGTTTTAAAAAAATGCCAAAAAATTCCTGCTGCTGGGAAATTGTTAGCATACCGTGAGCACCTTTGCATGGGTGTTCAGTTTTTATTTTTTATTTTTATCCTTTTCAGCCAGACCTTTTCTACTTCTGTTGTGGTCTTTCTGAATTGCATCTATGGTTTGGTTTGCCATTTCTGAACTCAGTTCCCCAAAGACTCTAATTACCAGGTTTTGAGGGAATCCTAGGGCTGGCAGGAAGCACTTTATCCTGATCCGTAACCTGCAGGAAGGTAGTTGACATAGTAGTTTGTATCCATACACAGTATAGTCAGCTGACATTATCTCTGACAGTGACCTTTTTCAGCGAACTGAGCTGACATATGGTGTTCATGTATCCTGTTCCCTGTTCTGCTTTGTTTTTCTCCCTTTCAAATTCTGCATTGTACCATCCCAGACTGCACATCCTCTGGGCTTTCCAGACTCTTACTGAGGCTATAGAAGAGACCTGCCAGATTCTCCCAAATACACTGAAATGAACATCATTAGGTAGCCCAGTGGATGGCGATTCTCACATCTAATGATGCTGTACCCTGCAAGAAAAGCGAACAGGAGGCAGGGCTGTGAAAAAGCAGTAGTGTGGGCAGATTTTAATTGCCATGCTGAGAGGTCAGATAAGAAAGTAATGGAACGGCTTGGAAAAATGTGAACATTAATATATGTATACTATAGTAAGACCCTAAAGCTGCAGCCATTTCTGAAAATTCTTCCAGATTTGGTTACAAAAAGAATGAGACAATGCAGGCTCTTGAGTCTTCTCTCTTCATTCCCTTGCTTCCCATGTTCTCCACCAATTCATTTACTTTTTCTCCTCCTTCGCTTTCACATTCTGTTGCTTTTCTGATCTTCTGCCTCGAATGCTGAGTGATTCCTCTATGCCCCGCATGGTTCTTCTGTGTGTTTGCAATTTTTCTTAATTTATAATAAAGCCGGTGTCTGATTGTCTTTGAAAGTGGATTCTAGCTGGGTTATTTATCAGCTATGTAGATTGCATTTCCTTAATCTTGTTAGCTATTTGGTGTATAAAGACATATTGCATGCAGTCAGTGGATAATGCAGTTATAAACTATGCTGCATAGAATTTCCATTTCTTGTCAGCTGTTCTGGGAACTGATGTGAAAAATTTCATCCTGATCCAGTGGCTTTTGCTGTTGCTGTTTTCTCTCAAGAGTGCCTGGCCCTGTTTCACCCATGTTGCTTTCTGGTTCCTAGTGCTGCTCTTTGACAGATCAGCGTAGTTGAATCTACTGCTGTGTGGGTTTGATTGCATGGATCCTCATCAAGTCACTAAGCTGAGTGCAACGTTCCTGAGAACTCGGGACTGCTTGCATTGGCAGGTAGCATCCAAACACTCATGACCAAGTGCAGTATGCTCTCTGTTTTACCCCAAATTGTAGCAGCAGGGCCCTCTTTTAACACCTCTGAACTGAATTTCATTTAGCAGTTACAATCCAACTGGATCCTTAATATTTGAAAACTGTGATGTGAACCTGATAGGGATTTTGCTTAGGGTTTAATACACTAATTCATTAAGTTCCCAGATAGTATGGAGAGCTCAGGAGCTAAAAAGAAAGTGTTTTGGGCTTCTTGATCATCAGTTTTGTCCAGCACTGTCAATGTTACCAATATAATGGGCTCAACATGGGTCAAAAGGAATCTAGACTGTGGCACAGCATCAGGGTTTTTACAGACCCCTAGAGATTGAAATGTTTTGAAACACTGGCAAGTCTCATCTGACAATGACATGCTGTCTTTAAAGTGCCTGTCTGCGGCAGTCTGTGTCAGCTGGTGAAACAAATCCAGTCAGCAGCTCTTTCTTGGTGCTGTCCTTTCATCTGGTGATAAAACAACTGTTGAAGACTCCGAATGCCCGCTGTGGTGCTGTTCAAGTAAAGGGGAAAACGAACTAGAGGACAAGAAGACCTTTGATAAAAAGATGCTAAATTGAGGAGGGGGAGGGTCATTCATGTCTCCTGGGCATGGGTCCAGGTGAACATGCGTAGGTGGAGCAGAATGTAAATGTGTCTGTGCGGGCAGAGCAATGATCTGGATCTGAGATGATTTGGAGGAGGTGTGTTACAGCAGTTAAACACAGGACATTTATTTGCTGGGAGCTGACTTTGGTCCTGGAACAGGACTTCTGTGTGAAAAGAGTTCTCATAGGTCTTGGTCAGTTTCCAGTTGAGTGACTCCTGCATGCAGAGATGAACAAGGCTGGAGTTCAGCCTGCTTTGTGGGTGTCAGCCTGGGTCATCTCTTTGGGATGGATTTTTCTGGGACTCAGGCTGTGCTAGACAGCAAAACAGTGAAACTGTAAAGAATTTTGGAACAAACCTAGAACCTGAGGGTTTGCATAACTTGCTGTATGGGGACATAATCTGCTTCTTAGTTTCTCTCAGGAATTTATTTTCCGTAGTCTTGCATCCCCTGGTTTCTTTGGCTTGTATCCTTACATTGGTTTCTAGGATGGGAGGAGGTAGTATCTCTTCCCACAAACCTATTTCAAAAAAACCCTTCTCTTTCAGTATCTCGTGCTTACTGGTGTACACAGAGCTTTCTGTTCACAGTTACAATATATGCTTCAGTTAAATGTTGAGAGGGTAACACAGACCTCTAAGACTGCGTCTTGGAAACCCATGAAATTTTTCAGTACTCCTCTGATGTACATACGACGGCTGTAATGTGTGCCACACAAACTGCATTTACATGGGTGACATTCAGGCTGAATGGAAACACTTGCCTCTCCATTCATAAATTAATCCTGTCTCTTTTCCCACCACTCTACTGCCTGCCTGACTCCCCTTGCTGTTCACTTTCTCTCTCATCGCCTGCCCTTTGGACACTGCTGAGCAGTGTAGCACAGGATGCTGGTCCTGTCTGTCTGAGCCACGGCCATCCTTCTGCCTCTGTTTTACAGACAAAGCCAGATATGCTCCACAGCGTCCTAGAAATGATGAGCTTCCTTTTTTTGAGAGGTCAGGCTGTGGGAAGTACCCCTTCTTCTCTGACCTGAGCCCCTGCAAACCTTTGTGCCCACCACAATACCACCATCAAGAACTCACAGCAAGGTCATTCTGTGCTTGCATTGTCCTCCAGGGAGCTCCACATGCCAGCAGAGTTAATTACACTAACAGCCGCAGAAATTATATTGGCCCACCACTGGCCTAGTGAGATGAATATCTCCATTTCTTAGTCACAGGGGGATGTTAATGGTATTTTTATTAACTGGTGACCTGTTGACTGCTATTAGAATATAGATTGTATGCATAAACCAGGTCAGGGTACTGAAGATATGATTATAGAGCAATTACTGTGTCAGCCAGTGTGGCTTCTAATCAGGGCTGGCAAAGAGTCTTTGGAAGCCTGAAAACTGTTTTTGGAGTCCAACAAGAAGAAACAGCTTTGGATCAAAGTCTGTTTTGTGCCTTTACATCTTTCTGGAATTAAATGTCTGATTTGCTCTGATTAGGTTGGGTAGTCAAGGCAGAAAGAAGTCTTAAGGACAGCTTTTAGTGGAACACAACTGATTAGGGGAGTTCAAACTTTGAAAACTTTTTTTTCATTTTCTATTTTGTTATATGGTTCATGTTTATTTCACTGAGCTGGCTGAGGATGCTAATTCTGCTCTTGCCCTTTAAAATGAACTGCAAGGTCATATGGCTGAGAGTCTGGGATGTCAGTAAAAATGATTACACTAATGCATGCATCTCATTTGATGAGGGCCATATCTGCAAAACCATGTTTAGAATTACACCACATTTGTCAGAACTATCAAAGGGAAAAAAGGAGTGATATAACCAAGAGCTGGTCTGTTAGATACAGAACCAGGGGTGCAGCTGTTCTTCTGGAGGTTGAAGTGAATACCCTGATTCCCAAAGACTAGCTTTGTTCCACTAACAGCGACGCTGATCCAAGTGAAATGACTGGAAGAGACGGAGGAACCACTTTACATGGATGAGAGCTTGAGACTCGTGTGCCTTCACTGGTGCTTGTAACCATACTTGTATTCTCTTGATTTACTGGCTAGACAACAAATATCGTTGAGCTCACTAGTGCACATGACAAATACACTTGTATTTTATGTTTTTCTGTGGTGGACATTGGCTTTACTGGGCAGTAGGGCACAAGACTATTTGTATGTTTATGATTATCTGTTCCCCCCCAAAAATTCCTAAATCATCTGAGATCTGAACAACTAAATAATCCCATGGTAATTTGAGGCAGAGACTGGATTTGTAAATCTGGTTCTCTGGTTTATGAAAAGAACATAGTTATTGAGATTCAGGAGGAAACAAAATAGGTATAGATTTCATTTGATGATTAATATATAATATACAGCTTAGAGGATAAACTCTCTCCCTTCCATTTTGGAACTGGAATTCATCTTAAATAGGAAAATAAAATTTGAATTATGAGTCTGATACTAAGCTTTCTGCACTGAGAGAGTTCTGTTGCATGCAAAAGCTTGAGGGAGGAGGCATGTTTGTATTTTTTCCATCAGATTTTGAATTATCTCTGCAGTTGCCCTTGTTATTGGTGTGGTTAGTGAGTCCTGAGGATTCTTGAAAATTCATCCATTGATCTTTTGAGATTTGTTCCTGTTCTGTCTGCTTTTTAGCCTGTGAATGAAAAGGGTATATTCTGAGGGGACAGGAAGAGACGGGAGGGAAGAGCAAGAAATTAATGTGCTTCTTGAACCAACCTCCTTGTTGAGAGTGAAGGGAAAAATGTCCTTTCCCTGACAATATGTGGTTCAATCCACCATGCAACGGTGACAAGTCTTGCCATACTTTGTTTTCCCCTGTCTTAAAGCTTACTTTTGGTGGTGTTTTCATGAAAGTATTCACTTTTATTTAAACAACAACAAAGCATCTCTTATCACTGTTTGAGAGGAAAAAAACCTGGTGATCCGAAACACAAAACATCAAGAATTAGAATGGCACTAAAAAACCCAATGCTTATTATTATTTCAGGAGTTATAATTTTTAAGCCAACATCATGATTTTTTAGGGTTTGACTTATTATCTTTGGATACTGAAAGATGCTACTAAGGCAAATTTGCTTTCTTAAACACTTTTTCTTTGACTAACTTCCCATTCCAGCAGTCTGGCATCTATTTAATACTCTGCGTGTCAGAAATTCCCATTTCAGAGATGACTCTGTTTCCATCAAAGCTGCAGCCGTACTTCACAATTTCACTTATTAACAGCCTACTGAGATAATTGGATCTGCCCAGCTCATTAAAAATAAAATATTGATGTTTTCTTAGGGTGGATGTAATTATCTTGCCCCCACAGGGAACAGGCAGCATAAAGGAGGGAGGGTGTGGTCTAATACACATCCTGCTATGCACCTGCTTGCTGCTCTGCAGCAAAGGAAATTAGGGCCTCCTAGTGCGGTTACAATAGGTGAAGGTGGGACTCCAGAAGAGGAGATTTCCTTTCAAGCCTGGAAATCATAAATTGACTTTTTTTTTTTTTTAGACCTGGGTTCAACAGGAGAGTGCTGTAGTGCTTCTTTCTAGTGCACATTACTATGTTATAGTGTACTCTCTGTAGTATACAACTGCAACCATTTTGTTCCAGGGAGAGCTGTCTTCTCTGACTCTGTATCATGAAGAGATGTGATGGCTGCATGTTCCTCTTTACTGCTCCACTTACGTTAGTCAAGACAAAATTGATGGAGCCAGTTCTACATGTGAAAACATACTTACAGCTCCAGTTTGTCTTTGCTGAGATTTTTTACAGCAATTTCTTTGATGCCCTGTATTTCTCTCTGTAAGGCACTGATCAGGTTGCTATCAAATCCAGCTGGTACAGGTCATCAAATGTGTGATTAGACAGCAATGACGTCTAGCTACCACTGAACCACTGGTGAACTAGGAGCACTGGATATGTTATTCTCCTCCCGTGCCCTGAGTTACTCAATCTGCCTTGTCTGACTGTGATTGTGAGATGTTTCAGCGGTGCTGTACTGGCAGTGGATTTTAATTTCCTATTGGTAAAAATGGACATGGAGGGAGTAAGTATCAGGAAAAAACAGAGCACATTTTCTCCCCATTCTTTCTGTTTGTTTTAAATGACTGTTAGAAGACAGACACTAAAGAAAATCTGAAATATCAGAGACACAAGTTATTAAGTATGTAGGATCTCAGGTCTAACTGAAAGTAAGTGTGATGAAGGCTCCTAAGCTGTTTGGTTGCTAGTGAGAATACTTCCTATAGCTCATGCACCTGGCTAAAAAAACATAGCTGCGAACACTGCATATTGTCAAAAACCAACCTTTTCAGTAGTGTTGGCTTTTGTATGCATCTCAACAATTATACGTGGGCTTCAGCCCAAACTTTTTCCATAATCCTGCCTAGAACTCTGTGTTTCCACAGGAAAATCTCCTGTTCTGTGTGTTCTGCAGTTTATTCCAGCTGTTTCTCTCTCCTGGTTGGAGTTAGCTTGAGGTACCTCACTGCTCCCATTGCATCTCCGTGGAGGGTTCAAGTGCTTGGCAACAGACTGCTGGGTACTCTCACTGCTTGAAAGGTGCCTTGCACTTCCTTAGAGCTGGAACCTCTGTCTTTTACCACAGCATCATTACAGCAGATTCGTCTGTATTGTTAAGGCACTGGTCACTAACTCTTTTGGGCAGGTGCAGTGTTAAGCATAAGCAGGCGTGCAGTATTCTGAGCAGTATTGGTTTGTTCTGTCTTACAGCTGTTTGAGAGTGCAGACAGACAGGTAAGCCACTGAAGAAGTACAACAATGTCTTCTTCCAGAAAGAACAATAGTTACTTTAGAGGGAAAGAATCCCACATGTTTCACTTGAAAGTTTCCCTCTGAAAGCCCACAGTCTGTGTTTGAGCGTGAAGCAAATAAATGCTACTGAGTGACAGGTTTTGGTGTTGTAAAGTATTGCTCCTCTGTGCCACCTCCTGTGTGTAGAACAGCCCTGATCCAGAAGACTTTGGCACTAGTAAATATTGCAACATTCATTTCAGGATGATCTGAGAAGAAACAAACTCCTTGCAGTTTTCAAGCCTGGGGGCTGTGGTCTGGCTGTAGGGTGACATCAGTTTGTTTCGCTTCCAAGTCGAGCTGTTACCAGATTAAAAGTTGAAAAAACCCTGACGTGCGCTCTCTTCTCTGGTAGCAGCACTGCTAAGCGATTTTTGTGTTTCTGAGAAAGACTCCTATTCTGGTGTGCCACAAATGATGTATATAGCTCTGCAAAATGGCTGGAGGCAGCACTACAATTTCACAAGTTTGCTTCTGCAGTCAGCTCTGAAGTGCTCTATATGGAGGTCAATGATATATGTCTCTTGAGCAGGCATTAGGGAAAATAGAGTAAAATCAGCAGGACTTGTTCCACTTGTGTTTTAGGACCATGCTGTCTCAGACCTGGCAAAGCTGGGGCCCTCTCACTGTTAGCGGGACTTAGAAATCCACCACTTCCAACATACCAGTGAAAAAAACCTGGAAGATGGCCTTTAAGCAGGCCGCTTCCTCCTTAAGCAGACGGTGAAATAAATGGTCACGTTTCTGAAAAAGCTGGCCATGTTGTGGCTGTAACTGTCACAGTAGGAACTGCTGGGCCCTGAGCACTTTGGTATATCTGGCCTTTATTTGGATAATGGGAGCTGAGCAGTTTGGAAAAATCTGTCCCTAATTATTGGTGCAGAGCCCTTGAAAATCTGGCCCCAAGCTCTTCTCAAATAAAAATCTGGCCTCATGGGCATGACACTGTCAGAAGCGGTGCCTGGCATAAAGCGCTTCTTATCCTTTTCAGTGATTTTGTCCTCCTGTGAAGTTTTTAATTTATTTTAATTGCTTTAAAACTTTTTAAATGAGGATATTTAATGGCTAGGATTTTGACTTATGGATCGAAGCTTCAGTGCATTCCGCATTAAATGGCGTGTATTTCGTTATGCCTAAATTCTATTCATGCCTGCCCTTTGTGCCAGCTTTTCATTTTCCAGTTTGGGGGTAGTTGCATTTCTAGGGCTCCCATCTGTCATAATTTAGTGTTTCTTCAGCACTTTTTCTCATCTTAGGAAGCCATTCAGCATGTCCAAATATTGCTTTATGCCTGCATGGACAATGCTCGCTGTCTTTGGAGGCGTCTATTCTGTTTCACAAAGGGAAACGTTGCGGTACATCTGAGTTCAGACTGAAGGCAAAGATGTCTCTTTGAGCCACTGGGTTGTAAAGAGATGAACTCGCTGGCTGTCCTCTCTCAAAGCTTTTCAGGAGCCTGACGGTTCATGGGGGATTCTTTGCATGGACCACAATTGAGCCCAGTACTTCCTGTGATTGCTATTTTGCAGAGGGTAGCTCTATGTAAAACTAGGCATGGAGTTTTGTTGCATTGATATTCATGTCCCTGATACCCATTGGTTAGAGCTAAAAGGCTGAATTCACATCTTGTTAATTAAGTCCTCCTGGCTGTGCTTTCAAGTGGGTACCATTTTGGATGGCATTTTGCTTGGTCCTGTCTGCTGTCTGAAGTGATATTCTTCACTGCTCTTCCTCGCTAGCGAGCAGCAGAAAGAAAGGTCCCTTTGAAACCACATCTTCCTGCAAGCCGGGAGGGGCAGTGCGGTCAAAGAAAGCAAAAAGGTAAATGTGTAATGCAGTGAGTTAGAACTGGGCCACAAGACCCATCTTAAAACTTCCACCTTCAAGAAATTGGTCAGAGCTCTCTAATAAGCGAGGAAGTACGGGCTTCTGCCTCTGTGTTTCATTAGGAAGACAACACAACCAGTGACGCCATACTTACATGAAGCCAAAAGGGGGGAACATCCATTCCAGTGGCTAAGATGAGGCCAGTGCAGCCACAGAGTTTTTGTACATCCCTTGACAAATCATGGAGTCTCTGCGCCTCAGCTTCTGTTTGTAGCACAGGAATCATAATGCCTTTCTGTCTCACAGAGCCACTCTGAATAATTTTTCTCCAGTGTTCTTTTCACTTGCTTTCGTAAAAGCAAACTCCTTGCGTTTGTAAAATTAGCAGGGGAAATGTGGCTAGAAAGCAGCGTTCAAGGGCACTGTCAGCTTTGTGTAGAAGATAGTATGATTAGCTTAATTGTTAGGGCAGCAGGGTTTCTTTAATGTGGATGATAAGTACGTCGAGATCTAAGCCCAGAGTTGTTTTACCAAGAGAAGTGCCAGATACTGTATGAACATTGCCACTTCTTATTTACTGCCCCAGCCAAATGGGATTCCAGCATAGGTTTATGCTACTGTAGAAACCAAAGCGGTGAGTTTCTAGCTCCAGGAAGCCAGTTGCTCCATTCTTCACTTTCAATGCAACTGAAATTTCAACTCAGAAGTTTTAGTGAGAGATCCTTTGGGTTATATTGGCTTGTTTTTCACCTTACTTTGATACTGTTCCAAGCCAGACCTGCAAGGTCTTCCTGGTGTGTGTTTGGTTTTTAGTGAGGCGTTTTTCCCATTTTGCACAACCATTGCACCAGAAGTGACAGCAGAGAAGAGGCTCAGTAGGGACTGAGGTAACAGGAATGCTTTGAAGCCAGGCAGAGGTGCACTGAAGCAGTTGGGGACGACTGAGGGTTGGAAGACAAGTGAATGCTTTTAAGTCAGGAGCACTGTGTACTTTATGAAAATATGTCTGGTAAGGCAGAGGGGTGATCTCTGCTATTTCTCACTCAGTATCTACATCTACTCATTCACATCTGTGCCAAATTTTAAATGCATTTAGCCCTGCTTCCCTTTTCCTTCAAGAAGCAAGAAACCATGAGCGGAATATACAATCTGGAGATGTTTCTCTGCCTGTATGCTGGAAGCTTTTCTGGAAAACAAGGTCTGTGTGCTAAGTGCTAGGTGGAATTCAGACAGATGGGTTGTCAACAGCCTAACAGATATGTTCATTTCATTCCGATGCTTTCAGTTATTTATATATTTTAAAGGCACCCTATTTTCCCCATGCCATTTAAAATACAAAACAATAATTAAGAGTGTCTGAAGAAGCTCCACACGGATTAGGGATGTCTCCCAAGAGGTCAGCTGACATTTCCACTCTCTGAAAGTCCCTGCTCAGCTGCCTCTTCAGCCAGCAAACCTTGATTCCAGCGGCCATCTGATTAAACAACAAAGCATCAGCAAGTACTAAAAGTCACTTCTCTTGGGCCAGACTGCACTGACAGCAAGGGCAGAAACAGAAAATGATGAAAGAGGAGGAAGTGTTTTGGTGCAAAACATGTCTCTTGGTACTATATAGAGAGCTTGAAGATGAAATGTTTTCCTCTGTATGATCCTGGCTGGTCTGCTCCTTGCTGTGTCCTAATAGCCTGAATCCTGGTTGTAGGTAGACAGAGGTTTGATTTGTATCCTATGCACCACTGTGTGTGTATGTGAGGTTGTGCAAATAAGGGCTGTTAACTCCACGATTAGACTAAGGTATCCAAATATTACTCCATGTGAAATGATGTTTTACAGAACTTCCTCTGCAAGACATTATCATACCTCCCTGCAGCATCCTTGCCCCTTCTGTATCTCTCCGGCAGCACCCCTCGACTGTGAGCTGCAGAGTGCTCTGGTACTCTGCCTTGGCTTGCACATGCAACCTACCTGATGCTCGTCTGCTGCAATTCCCAGCCCTCTCTGCCCTCCCAAACCAGCGCTCGCTACACCCAGCTCTGCCCCAGCCCTGCTGGTCTCTCAGGCAGCTCTAGCCGCTGAAACAGGCACCCGTTAGCTGTGCTAGGGCCCTGCCACTGTAACGCAGTTACGCTGCCTTCAGAACTGGATTAGCATCCCCCTCCAAATAACGAGCGAGGGGCACTTTGCAGGACAGGTGTGGAAATACCTGCTTGAGTTGGTACTTCATGTGTCTGCTTCTGTGACTCATAGACCTACTAATGTTGCCAATTTTAGGGCTTTTTTTTCAAAGAGTGTTGTTATAGTTGGTATATTTCTTAAAGCCACAGCTCTTGGTGACATGCGATTACATGAAAATCCAACCCACAGTTATTTTCTTTTCAAGGGAATTTTCTGGCCCTTCTGTGTGAAAAAGTGGACAAAGGAGATTTATATGAAAAGGAAGAGAGAGAGAAAAATAAAAATTACTCTTTTTTTTTTTTTAAGAAGTAAGTTTATTTTAGGCAAGCGTCTTGCATTTGGATGAATGTGATACATTTTTTGGAATATTTAAGGCCACCTTTACTGAGGTGGATTTACCACTTCCATCATACCCCGCAATAGTAATTTCTTCTGTGCTGGCCGGCAACAGCAACAACCAAAAACATGGATTTTGTTGTATTTAGTCCTTGCTGAGGCTATATGACTCTAGTTCAGGTATTTGACTGGCCTGAGTTTTAGTTTTCAAACTTATGCTCTTCCTCCATGTGGGAGGCAATTCTCAAATCACACCTGAGTCCCGACCCTTTCCTAATGGGAGACAGTTTTAGAATTCACCAAGGTGTCTTCAGTCAGCAGACTGGGCAAATAATAGTTGCTCTACTCCTTCTCTCTCACATTTGCCTTTTAATTTTGCATCTGAATTATGAAATGCCACCTCCACTAGCCACTGCCAGGAGCAAGGAGCATAAATATTGATGTTGGAAGGCCCTGCTGCACAGCAGCAGGGTGATTTAAGGGTGAGAATGATCAGGGATAGTATTGGAGTAAATAAATTCAAGGTCCAATTTATTTTTTCTTTCATCTAGCTCTTTTTTTTTGTCAAGGCAGAATTAATAAAATAAAATAATTTAAAAGAGAAAAAAAATGTGAATCGACAGATTCTCTAAGCTGCTGACTCGATTAGTTTGTAACATTTCCTGCCTTGCCGGCTCCTTTCTATCCTTCCTGCCACCTCTCAGGACGAAGGCAATGCAGCAAAGCCCGGTGCAAATAGAGCTGTGCTACCCGGGTGGCAGCAAGCCACAGGCGTCTCTGCATGGAAAGGAAGAGGCTGGACAGCAGAGAGGTTCGGGAGAGGGGCTCGCAAGCCTGTGGTAGAGATGGGGAAAAAATGCCAAAGCCTGTCTATTGTGTTTCTCAGAAAATTGAATGAACAGGGCTGATTCTGGACTTTATTCTTGTGGTGGAAGCTTTCATGACTACTGTTATTACCTCTTTCTGTAAGTAAGTCAGAGCTAGTCTTTTAAGATTCCAGCTGCGACTGAGGAGACAGTGACACTGCCCTCATGCTTTGCCTGTGATGCTGAGCAAGGCACGTTGTGCTTTGTTCTTCTGCCTATGCAGTCACCATGATCTGCTCCCAAATGTGCCCTGGGGACAGGCACAAGTCTCAAGTGTGCCAGCCATGGGAAAGGGTGGAAGGGAGAATTTATGAGCAGCTGCCAAACTGGCACTGTCTTTTTGAGGATGGTTTGTATAGCTTTCCTCCAAAACGGTGGAGGCAGAAGCTGCAGCACAGCGTGTGAGTGGAGGGGCTGTCGAGAGAGGCTCCTGCACCATGGCCGTCGAGCTCCCTGGGCAGGGAGAGCTGTCAGGCAATCAGTTGCGCTCACACAGGTCCCCTCGACGGGGACCTGGGCTGAATCATCCCCTCTCCATGGCAAACTGAAGACTGAACTGACAGCAGGACCATGTTGTGCTTTCTTTTTGCAGCTAAGTGTGCAGAGAGGGCAGCATAATGAGACATCTTTGTAGAGTTAGCAGCTTGTTTTGTTACCGGTGACCGATGCTAGCGCTGGGGTGTGTTGTTTCCCTACAGAGAGGTTCCAACACAGTTGTGGATCAGCACCGTTACAGTGCAGACCAATGTCATGCTTGTGAAATCCACAGGTAGGAGGAACTGGTCATTGCAGTTGCCATTCATGTTTTCTTCCCCTAGAAATAAGACTGCACAACCGTGGTTTTTTAAGACTCCCCTCTTTTCCACACGCCGTCAAACAGCAATGACTTGACCAGGCCACTTGGCAGCAATGACTGCAAATGGTTTGGAAATGGCAATTCGTGGAGGATGCAAACACCTAAGCTCTTTTCCGCAGGACTGCCCAGCTTGACATTGAGGCTGTTGTAGCTTTGGAGGGGCTTTGTCTATTTTCCTTTTCTAAGAAAGCTGTGCTTGCTTCTCTTCTGCCTCTAGCCTCTCCCTTTCCTCTGAAGCTTCACTTTTTTTGCCCTCCGCAGTTAGGGCATTTCTGTCTTAGATGTTGCTTTTGATGGGATTTTTTTTCCCTTACCCATCTTAGTTTCTTCTGACCCCAATTCTGTTTTTATAATGAGGCCATGCTAATTCGTGCTGAGAGTTTATGAGTTTTCTTTAAGCACAGGGAGAGGTCACTGAGAAATGGCTAGGGGTGTTGCTTGCTTCCCATGGCTGCCGTTCAAAAGGTTTGATCAATTTATTTCCCTATCACCATCAAACCATTTGCTGGCTAAATTAACAGCGGTGCCTTGTGCAGGCATTGTGTTGGGGGGAAAGGAGCAAACAAATAAATTGACGGAGGAGATGGGAGTAGCAAGAGAGAGTATGTGAGAAGATAGGGCTGCACCAGCAAAGGTCTGCCTATGCAAATGCCAGCTGCTTTGCCATTGCATGGCAGAGGCCACCAATTTTGCACAGTGTAACGGGTAAGGGAAAAGCAAATTGAACAGTTATTAGAGGCAGGCAATCAGTTGGTACCTTGCAGTGGGCTATAAGCAGATCTATCAGTTGTCTTTATTAATTGAAGACATGCCTTAAGGGGAGCCCTTTTTAGGCATGTTTACTTAGTTACATACAAGGTCCTCTCCCTTAGCAAGAGCCTTATCATCGTTATTAGTGGTAATACAATAATAATAGTAATAATGCTGGCAAATATAACTTCCCCCTGAATGAATCCTCTTGGAGATTTTTTTTTTTTATTATTATTATGAAGAAATCAGCCTTCTCATGCTGGGCTCTAATTACCATTTTTATGAGAACTACATGTTCTCCTATTCATGCAAGAAGATTTGTTTATCAAGGGTTTCTCTTCCAGTGCTGCTTTTGTAGAGTTTATCTCTTCATCCTTAGCAACAAGTGTTGGGGTGGTAGGCTAAATGAAAGGCCTGAGCTACTGGGGTAGGTGAAAAGGCAAAGGATCGGATTTCCTCATCAGGAGAAAAGGCAGAAGGATCATATTCCTGGTCAGGATGAATTGGTACAGATCCAGTGAAGACTGTGATGCCATATTGCTTCTTGCCATTTGGAACTTCCAAGCAAATAGAGAAAAAGAGAGCAAAGCAGTTAATCTCTGTAAAATTAAGCATTTCTCCAGACCCAGCAACATCTTGTCCTCATCTGAGAAGCAGTTTAGAAAATGAAAAATAAAATCAATTCTTGTAGCCACCTTCTGAAATGAACTTTCGGTGCCTTGCCTCATCCAAGCAGAGCAGTTCAAACCACAACAAAACCACAGCAAGCTCCCTTCGAAGAGGGTAACCAGAATTATACCCTCTTTCGTATGAGATCTCACAGTGCTTTTTATGATGACATCTCCATTTCTTTGTCAATAAGCATAGTCACCCCATGAGGTGTTAGCGCTCCCAGGTCTGTCTGCTCCACTATTTTTTCTAACTAACGAGCTCCCCACTTGGGTGAGAAACTTTTGCTGTAGTGCTTGACCTTGCACTTTGTGCTTTTCTCATTTGTTTGTCCAGTCCTCAAGGTCAGGCAGTTCTTTGTTTATACATCTGTCTCCCTCTGCATTAACAGTGTTTTCCAGCTATGTGTCATTGGTTCACTTCAATAGCACACTCTTACTTTTATGCTAAGATCAATCGTGAAAATATTAAATAAAATTGGTCTCAGTCCTTGAGGACCTCTATTAATAAATTCCCCTTTCAGCCTGACCAGTTGTCATCTCTTTCATCAATTCCTTATTTGCCTTAAAATTCTGTACTAATGCCATCATCTACATCTTAACTAATAATTCCCTGTAAGACACTGTATCTAACGGTGATAGATTAGTCTTTACTGCATTTCTTTTGTTTAAAAACTCAGTTATCAGAAAAGGCAGTCAGCTTGTTTGTAGCTTTTGGCAAAGCCACACTGCATTTTATCCTATTTTCTGCTTACCTTGATGTCTTTAATTACTTCTGCATGTATTCCAAATCTTTGCATACTGCCAGGACCATATAACTAAATCTGTAGTTGCCCAGATCACTTTCTCTTTTTTTCTTACTTGTGTGTTAAAAATGGGGTATTCTGCAGTCCTGTAATACCCTTCCATATTCATAGGTGTACTGAGATCCTTGCAGCTTATCCTGAAATATCTCTTATCAGTTCTTTAAACATTCTGGGGTGAAAGTTCTCTTGTTCCACCTCATTGAGTGTGGTATGACCTCGGAATTTGCTCCACTCCAGGAATTATCATTTCCATTTTCTCATTCCCATTAGCTATACTGCCTTTATCCTACACTCAGTATCACCATCGCTATTAAAATATTAAGCCAAGTCTTCATTTACTTCTTGGCATGCATGCAAATTATCTTCAGTGTCTACTGCATGCCCACTGCATAGTGTTCTTGCTTATTTTTTCTTTGCTGTCCTTTTATTTGTATGACCAAAGAGTCTTTCTACTACTTTTAATAGTAAGTATCATTTGCAAGGTCTGGCATATCTTGACTTCTGACAAGTATCACTTTATTTGTACACTTCTGACCATGGAGAGGATACGTTCCTCATTGCTTGGTTCTTTCTGCTGTTCCTGATAGATTCTCCTGTTGCACTAACGTCCTTTTTACAGGGATTTTTTTGTTCCTTATTTGGGATACACAAACTACGAGAGAACGGTGTGCTGTCATTCGAGGGTATTGTCATGTGGTGAGAGAGAATATGCAAGATTTGCATAGTCAGTACCTGTGTGCATTAACAAACACACCCAACTTTCCATCAACTTTTCATTTCCTCCAGCACATCTGTTTTAAAAAGGCCATAAACTTCTGTGTTTAAATAACCAAGCCTAAACCATGGGTTCAAATGCAGCCTCTGCATCTGAAACTTGGAGAAGCTTCCAACAGAATTCCCAGCTTTGCAGCTTGGATTTGTGTCTATATTTGATAAGGTAGAAATAAATTTTGCCTCTGCTGCTCCAGTAATGGGTGGGTGGAGTTGTCTCATTGTGAATAATACTTCCTGGGACAGATTATAGCTATTGAGGTAGAGAAGGATCAGGAGACCTCGGGATGTGAACAGGTGAGATCAGTCCAGACTTCAGTAATACTGGTACTGTGGTGCGCTTGCTCTCCTTCCATACGAAATGAGAGCAAGCAAGGTGCCTCCCAGGTCGCTGCTCTGTGAAGATTAGACAAGATGGAGTTTGCTTGGATCTGAGCTTATTTGTATTCATTGGAGTCCTTGACGCCCACCTCAATTCCAGCAACCTAAAAAAATAATGGTTACGTTAAAGCTTTCCAGCAAATGCCCACAACACAGATCATTATCGTCTGAGTGACAGGAGGGAAAGAGATGAGGGGGAGGAGAGGCAGGGGGAATTCACGTCCTCCTGCTGCTGCCGCCTGGATTTGCATCATGCAACATTCCAATAGACAAGAGGGGGCTATTTTTTTTCCCAATATAAATGCATGCATCTATCCTAACAGTGGAAGTAGGGTACATGTGATTGCACACAAACATTCAGGTGTCCTCAGACATGGAAAAATAGAAGAGCACGCAAGCTACCACAGCACCTGCAGCCATTGCTTGCACAGGTAGTCATGTCTGTGGAAGCATTCATACAGACACCTTCAAGCAATAAAAAAACCCCAAACCCTCAAGAAACATAACTGTATTTTCACATGGACTGTCTGTGAGCTACCCATTTAAAAAGCAAAAGAATACCCTAAGAATGGAAAACTGATTTAGCAGCAATACAGGGTATATGTTGGAAAGCTAACCCTTGCACTGCTTTTGACCCAAGCAGTCTTCCTTTCTGTAATTCTTCATAGCCTACTATTTGCTCTTCTGTAATCCTTAGACCCCAGTAACTTGAAGCTGTGGGTTACCTGAGGGTACAGGGTTAGCTAGAGAGCTATGCCCTTTAAACCAGTGTGGGTTATCTGAGGTTTAACTTGTAGTGTGAAAAAATACATAGACAGTTGCATGCAAAGCAATTTAAACCCATCTGGGCACACCAGTGTCTTCTGCCCCGTCTCCCTGAGCCCAAAGCCTCATGCTATACTAACTTCAATAGTAAATATTGTCCTCTTTTCTCCTTAGGTAGTGAATGATTAGTGTAGGCTACTGGCGATAAAAAGCTATATTCTGGAGCTTGTGTACCAAATGGATCAGTACATAGGTGGCTGGGTTACCTACGTACAGGTATCTAGTACTGGTTTACACTCTTTGGGGTATCTGAGATATCCATTGAAGGCCGGCACGTATAACATGGCCTGTGCCCTTCAGGACATCCAAGCAGGATACCCTATGAATCCTAAGGTGGCATCAGCTGCCTATATTTAGGAAGTTGAATCACAGCCTATTTGATTCACAGGAAGGTAGTATAACAGTTTAGTACTGGATCTCAACAAAACCTGAGTACGCAGCAATGAAAAATACTTTATAGGGTTAATAGCCAATATCTATGCTTGCACAGGGACAGACCTATAACTGCAATAAAAGCGGCCAAAACAGACAGGACTCGAAGGCTGATTATCTAAATGCATTTTCCCCTTCTCTTTTGTTTTTATTATCTACACTTTTTAACTGCAGGGAGAAAAACTGCACATATAGCTATTATTTTGACCAGGTTTTGTATCTTCTTGATTTGAGCATGTCGGAGCTTTATAGCAATGCTATTTCATTGTCTCAAGCTTCAGTGCAAGTTTATTTGCTTTGCCACCTATTTTGAGGGGTTTTATTCTTGACCTCAGAGGCACTGTGTATGTGTGGTTGTAGGCAACTGCAATAGGGGAATTTTTGAGCTGACCCTTGGTGTAGCAGTGACAAGTTCATCACTGCTCGATATTACCATGTTTTGAGGAGGTTTGTGCACATATACATGAAATCATTTGAATGTCTTTTGACATTTTTGGGAATGAGAAGCCAAGGACTAGATACACAGTGCAGACTGCTTGGCACCACTTGTCTCACTTCAGGGGTGCATTGGCTGACACCAGCTTCCTTTGCTTTTGCATGGTACCAGCCCATGCAAAATGTCACTGCCAGGACTTTTTGAATGGAAAGCACAGGCTATAGGGGGAGTTGATGTATCCCACCCCACCAAACATGGAAACCACTGTACAGCATCTCTGAGAAGTGTTTCTTGTTGAAGAAAATAGGTTAAGTTTATGCACAACAAAGCTTGTTCTTAGAGCATCCTCCAAAAGGACTGGCATCCCTCCCACTGCATAATTTCTGAAGAAGGAAGGAAGTCAGTTCTTTGGAGTGTTGTTTTTGTGTAGTTCTTCTGAAGACCTCCTACTATATCTCTTAAAAACACTTTTCCTGTGTTTTCTATCACCTCTGCCCACTGCCAGCAGGGTGTGTATGGTGGAGTGAACACATGTTCTCTCATTGCCTGTTTCTACAGAGGGTTTGTGTATACTTTACATCCAGTTGGGAAACCATGGTTCTGCAGCTTTCTCTTTATTCCAGGGGGTCCTGATTCAATCTCAGTATATTTTCCATTTCATAGTAAATTTTTAAGACAAATAGATTTAGACTATCCTGTGGCTGAACTTGAACGTAATTTTATAGCCCTAGAAAAAATAAAAAAATGGATCTTCCAAGCTGTGGTTCAGTGAACTTACCGTAAGAAAGGGAAGGAGAGAAGAGGATGAGGATGTACAGTAAGATCATGACAAGAGAAAGTGGGGCTTCTCTTTAGCTGAAGAAGCTCTGACAGTCATATTTAGTTGGCCATTCTTCCTTCTGCCTTCCGTCATAATAGTGGCACAAGGGAACTGGGACTGATCTGCAAGTAGATGGTATTAGTTCTGCCTGGTGAACTTCAATTTCGGCTAGCAAAAGGCTTGAGTGAATGGCAGGTTTTCTTCGAAGAGGAGGGAGTGTGCATATGTGTAGGCATATCTCAGGGGGAAAGTGGGCAAGGATCAGAGGAAGCAAGTTGGGGAGGAGGCATCATTTTCTGTAAGCAGAAGGTAAAAACTACCTCTCCTTCTCTCAACACATACTGTTTTTTTAACATCAAGAATGTCATTTTCAATGAAAGATTATTGGAAGCATGATTGGGCATGGGGAGCAGCAGAGTCAGTCATGATGCTGATGTCAGCAGTGGGACTGCTACTGCTAATATGTTTGCCCTTGCTAAGGACCTGTTCGGGCATAGATGGAAATTTAAATCTCTGATTTGACTGCATTTCTTTATGTGATGGTTCTTCCAGTTCCTGTTCTTCAGGACATGGTTTAGCAGGCATGGTGGCGTTGGGTTGACGATTGGACTTCATGATCTTAGAGGTCTTTTCCAACCTTAGTGAATCTATAATTCTATGATTCTATGATTCTGATGTCAGCAGTATCAGAGCACTCTATACTCTTGAATTTGCTTATCCACAAAATACCCCACAGTTAGACCAGAACAGTTATCCCAGTTTGTAATTAGGACATTCCAGTTACAGAGATAGACTAGTGATTTGCCTGTGTCTGCATTAGGAATAATGCAGACCTGTAGGAACAGATAGAGTTGAAACATCAGGACTGAGGACCAGACTGTAAAAAATTTCAAGAGGGGGGTTGCTTTAAACTAGATCTAGCTGCGAATTGAATACCCATTAGCAGGTGGAGTACCTGTGATGTGCATCTCATTTTCAGCAGAGAGAAATCCAGTCTGTGCACTTCTAGACAATACCACAGTACAGAATCAGAGTGGGGATGACCTAGAAATTCACTTCAGTAGCACAATTATACTCTGAGCCAAAACACTGATGTGGACACACCGGAAATCAGCTGCTACCTTTTGAGATTCCCTAGGATATCTTGTCTGCCTCAGAACAGCGGAGGTCTCCCATAGATCAGATGTCGTATTTGCCAGCCTTGTGCAGATACATCACAATGTGGGGCAAGTCACATTACTTCTCTGTAGGTAGCTGAACCAAGCCCAGAAAGTCTGTAGCAGAGCAGTAAAACAGAGCTCCTTCACATCTTGGGAGATCTTTCCCTTCAAAAAGAGCTTTGGGATCACCATTGGAATTTAGACTTAGATGAGAGCTGGCTACTGGGAAGGGGAAATTCTTCGGCAGCACTGTCATTCCCATGGAATGACAGCAGACTAGGGAAGTGATCATGCCCCTGTGCTCGGCACTGGTGAGGCTGCACCTCAAAGCCTGTGTTCAGGTTTGGGCCCCTCACTACAAGAAAGATACTGAGGTGCTGGAGCATGTCCAAAGAAGAGTGATGAAGCTGGTGAAGGGTTTAGAGAACAAGTCCTGTGAGGAGCAGGTGAGGGAACTGGAGTTTTTAGTCTGGAGAAGAGGAGGCTGAGCGGAGACCTCATCGCTCTCTACAACTACCTGAAAGGAGGTTGTGGTGAGGAGGCTATCAGTCTCTTCTCCCAAGTAGCAAGTGATAGGACAAGAGGAAAAGGCATCATGTTGCATCAGGGGAGGTTTAGATTGGATCTTAGGAAAAATTTCTTCACCGAAACGGTTATCAAGCACTGGAGCAGGCTGCACAGGGAAGTGATTGAGTCACCATCCCTGGAAGTATTTAAAAAGTGTATAGATGTGGCACTTAGGGACATGGTTTAGTGGTGGACTTGACAGTGTTAGGTTTACAGTTGACTCAGTGATCTTAAGGGTCTTTTCCAACCTAAATTATTCTATGATTCTGTTGCCATTCCTGCCCATCAGGGTAGGTAAATAGCTTTCTTCTTGACTTTATAAATTTAAGTAGAGATTTCTAGTGATGATGACCAGGTTTCCTGGATTGTGGAGAAGTCGTAGTATTTTAAAATAATGGCCACACTAGGTTTCAGTCATCAGTTTAATGATGAGTTCTTGTTCATAATGATCTATTTGGAAATAAGCTTCATGTAGATGATGTTGCAAAATTCCACCTAAATTTGATCCATCTGTGATGATCCAGACTGGAACCTCAAATCTGAATGCCTGTGAAATTTAGTACTTTTTTTTTAGGGTTTGAATAAAGAACTGACAGTATTTGAGTGTGAAACGAGGTCAGTGTGTTGCTTTCATAAAGTATTCACTGTGAGTTCTCCTGTGCTAGCATTGTATCTTCTCATGGCTTGGATGAGCTACTACCATAAAAACGTTGGTCATTGAAGCAAGTGATCCTGAAAAGGCCCAGTAAACAACGATGCTTTCTTCCTGAGAGAGTGATACAACATGCCATGGTGTGGTGAAAGGGAGTCATACTGTTGCTTAGTGAGACAGTGCTGTGTAACATCACAAAGTAATGTGACATAAGAGCGTATGCATTTCACATAAAAGTGAGATCTGGTCATAGACAGTGCCTGTTTGCAAGAATTAGATGTTAGCATTGTTTGTAGTTCATCACTAGACTACACCCTCAGTATTGCTCAATTAAATCTAGCTGAGAGAGGCATCAGAGCCACAGAATGATTTTGCTCTATCTCCTTTTATGACGAAAGCTGACAAAATCACAAAAGGACTTAAACTCTCAGTTCCTCTTGGTGACTTTCACCGGAGCTGTCCCATCAGGCTTAGATTAGAGGCGTTTGGTAGTGCTCGGATGGCAGATAAGTGTGCAAAAGAGGTGGAGTAAAACTCAGTTTAAAACATGAATAAATTGCAAAACTGTTCTTTTACACTGTATTTTCTACCACTCTTCATTGCAAAAGCCTGTATAAAGTCATGTTACTACAACCTGGGATAACTACCTTACAACTGAAAGCACTGGTTTTTAGCTGCAGTCTCCTTGAAAAATTCTACCTTAGACCATTACTCTCCTTGAACTCTTCTAAAAATTTCAAGTAGATACAGAAGTCATTTGCACAATTTCCTGTGATAAGCTTATTCCATAACATTGCTCTTAAAAAAAAATCATAGCCATCCCACTCCAAAGATGGCTGCACTTTAGCAGCAAGTGTGAAAAAAGACCAGTATTCTACAGGGTATATGTAAATCTTCTGAATCCTTTGTGATAAAGTGCAATATAAATGTCGGATGATAATAGGGTTTGGAAACACTGTCCTTGCTCTATACCTTGTAGTTGGTTGAATGATTTACTGACCAATTATCTGATAGGAGGCAGCAGTAACTTACCCCCAGACCATGTATTAGCAATGTTGATAAAAAAGACAGCTGTGACCAGCATGCCTCACCATGGTACACAGAAGTGGGTCTCCTTTTGAAATAATTGTGTCAGCTAATTTAACCATGCAGACAGCAAGGTTTCTGTGAAAACTTTCTGTGTGTTTAATGTAGGAAAATGTGGGGCCACTGCTAAATGGAGCAGGGACCTGGTGTGAAAAGATTTCAAAATGACTGAGGTACTTAATGCTGCCTTCACCTTGATATTTACTGGGAAGATTTGCCTTCAGGAATCCCAGGCCTCTGAGACCGGTGGGAAACGGGCTCAATGAAAATGTACCCGTGATAGAGCAGGACCAGGTTGTTTAAACAAAACGGACAAAAACAAGTCCACGAGACCTGACAGAATCAGCTGAGGGAGCTGGCTGATGTCGCTGTGAAGCCACTCTAGATTACTCCTGTAAGGCCTCGGCAACTGGAGGAAGTTCCTGAAGACTGGAAAAAAGCAAGTGTCACACCTGTCTTGAAGAAGGGTGAGAAGAAAGATCTAGGGAATTACAAGATGTTCAACCACACATTAGTCCCTGGGAAGCTGATGGAGCAAATAATCCTGGAAGCCATTTCCACACCCCTGAAAGGCAAGAAGGTGATTGGGTATAGTCAGCATGGATTTACAGTGCAATGACTAGTTCAGTGAATGAGTGTATAGTGGAGGCATTGACAGGACATATTGTTTGTTTAGACTTTAGAAAGCTTTTTGACACTGTCTTGCCTTTTGACAGTCTCCCATAAGATCCTCATTGACAAAGTGATAAAGTGTGGACTAGGTAAGTGGACAGCAAAGTGAATTGAAAACTGGAGACATTCTTCTCAGTGACAGCCAGTGAAGGTACAAGAGATAGTAGGCACAAATTACAATACAGGAAAATCCATTTAAATGTAAGAAAAAAACATTTTTACTGCAAGGGTGCTCAAACACTGGAACAAGCGGCCCAGAGGGTTATGGATTCTTCATGCTTGGAGGCATTAAAAATCAGACATGGCCCTGAGCAGCCCCTTGTAGTTAACATTGCTCTGAGCAGAGGGACTGGACTAGATGATCTCTAGAGGCACTTCCCAATCTCAACGATTGTTTTGTGAATCTGGGTGCTTATTTGATGTGACAATATCTGTGTTAGGTTCACAGCTCTAAGTAGAGAACAAAAGTAGAGCTGCTTTGGCAGGGGAATTGGACTAGATGACCCACAGAGGTCTCTTCCAACCCCTAACATTCTGTGATTCTGTAATTCTGTGATGGACAGAGTCCTATATGTGTAAGAAAACCTACTGAGACCATCACTTTTCTTGTAGAAGTTCTCTTGAACTCATTTAAAAGTGTCTGAATAGCATCCTTTGGCTGTTTGCTTTTCCAAATCTCTTTGGCACAAAAAACTGCCAGTCATGAAAACACTTTCCTTTCTGGTAACATTTCCTACTCTTCTCGTACGCGTAAAATTTTTTTTTTTAAGTATCTCGGCTCCCACTTGAAAGGTAGAAAGGCAGAATTGTATCTTCACAAAGTAAACAATGAAGAGAATATGCACAAGATGCTCACTTTCCCCTTAAATCTTAGATAGATGAGTGTATATTGAGCCATACGTGTGAAGCAAAAGCATTCCAGAGAAGGAATGAAGAAAGATAAATGCTTTTACTTAACGCTATCCAGATTCTTCAGAAGTATTCTAGGGATTCACCTGCACATTGAGATGATTCCCCTTATCTTACCTGGGTAATTTACTCTTTCACATTTTGGAATAAAATCTGCTGACTGGGGCAACAATATCAAGGTGTATAGCAGAACTAGCACTGCTATGGCAAAAGAGAAAAGCTTAGTAAGAGCATAGTTTGGCTGGAGATTCCTCATCATGTAAATGTTATATGTCCAAAGAGGTCAACTCTGGAGACAAGCTTTTGGCTTTGGCAGTAAGGAGAATAATAAACATATAACAGTTTCCAGTTTCCTTTATAAACAGAGCATATTTGTTGTTAAGCCACTGCAGAACAATAAACTTCCTGTCTAAATAATTGTCTGTTCCCACCACAGCCCTTGTATGCTGAAAAGATAGAGACTTGAGGTTCTGATAGAAAATATTGATCTTTCAGTTGAGGTCAACAAGAGGTGATGAGAAAGGAAAGGAGAAGGATGGCAAAGTGTAAGCTTTGTTCACATTTTTTTCCAAGAGCATTCACCTGAAGAAACCAGAGAAAGTGTCCTTGTTTCATTAGTTCACTGCAAAGATCTCCCCTCCGCAATTGAGACATTTAACCTCTTGGGAATGACAGCTAAACAGAAATCCATTTACCTTTCACATGTTTTTCATAATTTCCCCTGCTACTTTGGTTAATTAATTATCACCGCTATTTGTGTTTAAACAAGGGGTCTGTCTCCCTCCTTCCTCCCAAGCCCATCTGCTTCTCCATGACCTTGCCTGTGAAGTCATCACTGTGCTGACTTTGTGAAAGCACAAACACTTCCATGGCAACAGACAGCTGTGTCACAAAGACAGGGCTGTGACCTCACGGCAGGAAGGCCTGGGCTGGTGTTGGGGGAGAGATTTTCTCCCGCAAACACAGAAGCTTTTGATGGTAAGAGAGGAAGGCAAGGCGTTATATCCAGAACAAATGATCTTGCTGTTTGACTGCTGCTGCTTTAGAAGTTGTCCGTCACTTTAAATTCTCTTCTTCAAAGACTCTTTTTTAACTTGTATGTTTTTCATGCAAGGGGAATGGTTTCTCCCTCAGATCTCAGTTCAGAAGGCATCTCCAGAAAGAAGTAGGGGATGGATTTAATCACATAGGACATGGGCCTGAGTTTCTCCAAAGCCAGGGAGGTGTCCGGATACAAAATTTCATTTGTTCAGTTTGGTTGAACAAACCTAAGCCTTGACAGGCAGTCTGATTTTTATTCTGATTGCACATGGATTTCTATCTTGGTCTACCCCCGCCCGAACTGCCTGTCTTCTGAATGAAATCAGGCGCTTCTGCATAGAGCAATCTAGCAGTGAAAGCTTTCCTTTATAAATATTTGCATGGCTGGATGGGAAGTGGAAATCAGGTCTCATGATCACAAAGCATTTTTAATGTAGATGCAGCAAGACATCAAAGCTAAATAACAGACAAGTGGTACTCCACAAGCTGTCTGCAGAAACAGCCTCTGTGTGTATTGATTGTGAGGCTACAGAAAATGTATCTTGATCAGTCTGTTGCTGTCTTCTTCCTTGGCTGATTGCTTGGTTGTTCCATGAAATGCCACAGTCTTCAAATCCTCACACCTCCTTCGTTAACTAAAAGTAGCCAGCGTTTCAATATAAGTCATTGCTGCTTATTACCTGAGAACAATTTATAACGTGGTGTGCTACTGTGACAGGCTAATCAGGTCAAAACAACTCTCCCCTTTGAGTCTATTCCATGGTTAAATCACGCTTGTTCAGAGCATGCGTGATGGGGCTCCACTGATGTGACCCACAGCCAACCATTTACCTTTTCTTGCGTCCATTTTCTGTTGGGTGACATGGAGGATGTAACACTTATCTTACACCTTGCCTTTACCATATCTTGCTCGGCCTTAGATAAGTAGGACTCAGCAACCCCATGTTGCAAATGACAATATCGTATCACAGTGAGTGGGAAGGATTTCTTCAGGTTGTTATATCTGCTGCCAAACAAGAAAAAATTAATTTCCAGAATTGCACGTTTATTACCCAAATGCCAAGCCACCACCTACCTTTTCTGATGGAGGTTTATTGGAGGGGTGAGGACGAGGAAGGAGTAGAGGGGATGAGAAAAGAGGATTGAAGGGAGAGACTTCATTTTACATTAGGATCTGTTTACAACACTAAGAGGAACTTAAAGGACCTAGTACAAATTTTTAAGATTTGCCTAGGGAATAGTTCGAGGCTAAATCTAAGGGAAAATCAAGCCCTTTGTGTCCATTTGAATGGCTCTCACCCAAGTATCATTTTATTTTATGTCTGATTTGTCCTTAATATCCCACCCAGCTGCTGCAGCTGTTTACTTTGTGTCTAGTCTAATTCGCTCCTTATGTCTTCTCATCTGGCTCACTTCTTATGTCCTGCTTGATTTTTACTAGACCATCAACTATTTTGCATCATTTGCCAGTGTCCTGGTCCCTGTGACCTCTCTTCTATACACAGACCTTCCTTGCCATGCTCTCTTTGCTTGCTTGGACGTTTGGGCCTATGAACATGGATACCACACCAGCTCCACTCACCTGGATCTACTGTAGTGTCCTCTCAGGCATCAGTACAGCCTTTTCTGGTTTGCACTAGCCATGTATTTCGTTTTCTTGCGTTTTTATTCTTGCAGAAGTAATTTTCTTAGAGTCCTGCACCCTACGTAGTCTGAAATGATTATTTCTGGAAATCCAGCAGCCTCTGGTCACTGTAACAGAACAGCTGGTAGAACCAAGAAAGAAAATGGCCTTTCTGTTTTGCAATGCAGCCTGTCTGTTCTTTTGCTCTGTTGTAATATCCACTAGAGGACCGTGCAGTAAGCTTGCTTTGGGACAACAGTAATGTTGTATTTAAGTATGCTTTTAAAAGAAGAAAAAGGGCAAGAAGTTTCTTTAGTTTGGCGTGCTCTATCAGAAGCAAGATAATAGAATTTCTAAACCCATTGATTTTATGGCATTAAGAATCTGCTTGATAAGTCAGTCTCTGTACACCAGTGATCGCTATCTCCAGCTGTATAAGCAGTACTGTCCCCATTTCATTTTCAATAAGAAATTGAGGGAGACTTAGCTTTGCTAAAAAATATGGAGAAAATAAGTAGCATAAAATCTCTGTTCTGTTAGGGTATGGCATAGCTATTTATTATTAAATACTGTAGGGGTCAGGGAGAAACAAAATTGGAAGAAGTGTGAGCAAAGAATTCTTAATGTGAGCCCCAGACTCCCACAGTCAGCAGTGCTGGGGGGCCCGCACAAGAGCACTGCTTGTGGGGTGCTCAGAGGTACTCCAGCAGCAGCCTTTCCAATGGGCAGCCTCAGAGGGAATGGGCAGGGGAACTTCGTATACAAGATGCTTACTGCTACTCTGAGATGGGTGCGACTAACCCAGGAGCAGCCAGTCTCAGCAGGAGATGTTGCAGAGAAAGGGGCAGGAGTTGGGGTGGTGGGGAGATCCCAGTTCCCTGCAGCCCTGTGGAAGTGAAGCACACACAATATTGACACACTTCTTAGTTCTGGTGGAAAAAAGGATTGTATCCTCCTTATGGGGTGTCTGAAAAAGAAGGGAAAGTAATGATGGAAGGTGGAGTCACAAGCAGACCCGTGGTGTTGCCAGGTACCTTGGCCGGATAGATGTACAACATCCCTTTCCAAATGCTGCCTCCCTCCATGGGGCTGTCCAAGTCTGTTTTCTACTTGACTGGTTGTGCTACTGAGTCCCATTTGGAAGGATTCACATGTGACCTAAGCCTGTCCTCTAGATGTCTGACTCTGTCCTCTACTACATAAATAATGCAAAAACAAACATGCCAAACAGTAACCTTCACTTGTCTCCCTGACATTGCTATAGGGAGGGAGGAAAGGAAGGAGCGAATGCAAGCAAGTGAATGAGCAAACTGCATGCTAGGCAGGCAGGAGACCAGCAAGGAGAGGCAAGGTACAGCATGAGGAACTGCGAGAGCAATTAGATTCGCTCTCCACACAGCTTTGGTGTTTTAGACTAGGACGGCTGTCTGCTGGGGCACTGTCTGTTACAGACAAGGCCAGGGAAGCATCCAGCCCCAGCCAGGAGCAGAGCAGCCCTGTTCCCTGGCCAGGGCATAGAGGAAGCTCCAGCAGTCTCCTGGCCATTTCTGCTCAGCATGGGCCATGGATGGAGTCAGGTGAAGGCACCAGCACTGCACAAGTTAAAATCTTTGCTACACCGCTCAGCTGTCCTGGTAGTCTCAAGCAAATCGGTTAATGCTGGACACTGCATGTTCTCTTCCCTGCACGCTCCCCTACCCCCACCTCCAAGTCTCTGGAAGTAGACTATTGTATGTACTTGTGATGCAAGTATTCATGCAAGTATTCATTAATTGCGGATACAGTTGTACGCGGCATGTGTGCTAAAATACGATCAGCTTTGTTTGGAACGCAAATGCACGCAGACTTAAATAGCTGAGATTTCTATCTTTCTGCTCCTGAAAAATATGCAGCAAGATGTCCACACCTAGGGACTAGGCAATGTAAAAAAGTATTTCTCTATTTCTGTTTTCTCTTCCTGACATACAGTGAGGTAGGGGACTGGCCTGCATATTTTTTTCCAAAGAGAAGGGCTTCCCCCTTCCAACAGTGGAATGTTTCTGTCAGGTTAAAAATTGTGAGAATTTCTTCATTTTTATGTGGAAGAAAAGCAGACGCTTTTTTCTTTTTGTTCTGTTGGTCCTTGGAAACCTCACTGCAGAGGCTTCTAGGGCAGAGTTAAAAATACAGGTTGTGGACACAGAGAAAGTATTTCTCCTGTGTGTTCACCTAAAATATTCTGCAGTGGGAACTGGGATGGAGAGAGTTCTGAGGATCTCATGCAGACAAGTGCAGTGGCGACTGTGAAAGTACCAGGTGGCCAGGGAGAGCACATGTCTAGAGGATCGTAGGGTGGTTGACACAAGCTTGCCTTTCAAACAAGGAGAGCGCAGCGATTCATTCCCAGAGCCAAGCTGGCATAGGCTTGAGTCTGATGGATGCATATAGGACATGTGTGATGGTATCTTGCTGCAAAGGAGCCACCTGGACAGATGGTAAAGGCCAGGCCCCAGCTCAGCTTCTGATCAGGGTCCAAGAGCTAGGCAGGTAACTCTCTCCAAACCAACTGTGAGGTGGGAAAGAGAGAGGATGGTGCACAGGGAAAAGGACTTCAGCCTGAAAATCTTGGCATCCAGGTGCCTTTGGAGCGGGGCTGTCCAGCTCCTGGTGGATTTTAAGCTGAAGAAAATCCAAGTTTCTGAGCGTTTGTTGATCAGATGTCCCAGCTTACACATAAAACCGGAAACCTTTTGTTTTGAGGAGTGTGGAAGACAAAGCTGCAAGACCAAAGAGGGTGAGATTGTTGGCATGCAAGAATGCTGAGTAACTCACTACCTTGAAAGTGAACTGGGTAAGCTATCGTGGGCTGATTCCCTGGGTACTGCTGCCCCTATTCTGCTGAGCTGTGTTTGCACAGAGCTCAAACAGAGCTCATTCCAAGCCGTCGTCTTTGCACTCAGAAGCTGCCGCCCCATCTGCTCACCTGCCGTCCATCACTGCCTACACTCTGGGATTAATGTTCCCACTCCTGCATGCCAGCAGTCTGACTCCCTCAAGCTTTTGTAGCTTGCTTTCACAAGGATCAGATCAACTATTCTCCTGTCCTGCTTTTCAGCACATACCAACTCAATCTCTGTCATACTCACACGTTCTTTCATGCACCCATACACACACTTCAGCTAAATACCTTTTGCTTGTTGCATTGCCCACAACATTAAAAGAGGTGTTTGCTTCAGCAGTGTGATTATCCCATGTGTAAGAAATTTTCTCTTCATTTTTCTTCTTTGGTTGGAGGGAGGCAGTTCTATGCAGAGCTTGCAAAAATTTGTCTGCACCTTTATTAGTAGTGAGCAGAATTTTGTCTCTGGTGTGTGACAGGGAAGCCTAAGCCATTATTTTAAATTTTTATTTAAAAAGCAACTGCAGTCACAAAAAACCTCAAAGCAGAATGTCTGCGTCTTACCTACATAGATCATCATCATCTTCTAGCTATATGCAGAATAACCCATTTTCCCCTCAGCCCTGTGCCCTGATGGGACTCAGTTCCTAAAGAAATGGGATTTTATGATTCACACAGGTTTTTAATATGCCATCAGAATGCTGCTGTGTCTGAAAAGCTATGCTACTTATTTTGTATCCCAGCAGACCTTCTCACCAATATTGACTTGTAGATGAAAGCTACCATGTGCCTTTAAAATAAAGAAAGATGCTGAGCCTTGTCAGTGCACAGTTGCAGGGCACAGGCATCCAGCTCTAGCACAGAAATGGTGGTGGCAGGGTATCTGCAAGCCTTTTAGTCTGGCAGAGCATCCTCAGGGCTCCGACCCCTCCTCAGGTGGAGCGGAGGTGTTTGTGTGCAGACCTGTGAGCCTGTTCGAAGGGCGGTGTCAGGTGCACGTTTATGGGCAGCCATACCGGCTTGCCTTGCTCTGAACCTGTCAGGGTGCAGGCGGGGAAATGAAGGTTGTCGCTTCGATGACAGAGAGTTTTCAATCACATGGGACCTGCTTCCTGAGCCGTGCATTCTGGCGGCTGTGGTTCTCCACGTGGGTCGGGCTGCGCTTACAGCATGCATGGCATAAGCCCGCGTTTCTGGCATTTGCAGCTAGGCAGTGTGTGTGTTATGCTAGGCTTTTGCTGACCCTGCTGTGTAGTGGAGTGGTGAAGTCAATAGCATTGATGCAAATTTTGTGAGGGGGTTCAAACCCATGATTAAATGATCATGCGTTTACTGGTGGCTGTAGTTTTCTCACTCTCCTCGTGTACACTCTTAGCAAGAGCTGGGAGGGAGATTGGAAATGTATCAGATGGATCCAAGCCTGATTTTTGACATTTGCAATGTTTTACTAATACTCCTTTTTTGCCTTGGAAACATAACACAACCTAATCATCCTTTGACTTCACTGCAGGTTCAAGACAGCTATTTGTGGTAAACTGTTTTCAGAGTCCAGGATGTGTTAAAAGCAGGCAAGATAATCATTGTGGGGGAATATTTGAATTGAGAAATAGTAAGGAAAGAAAGGAGTCCATTTACATGTGGGATACATACATGTCTGTGTGAGAGGATGCAAGAGCCCACTGCTCTTTCTGACTGTATATATGTCATCTGCTTGGGCTAATGGTTGCTGTGGCTTAAGAAGTCACCCAGCACTGCCTGTCTGTGCATGTTTTCCTGCCCTTGGGGTAATGACTTGATCCACAGTGGTAGTTAAACTGGGCTTTAGTCCCTTGTGTTTGCTAAGATCATGCCCACAGAGTTACACGACTTCAGCTGATGGTGAATCACAGTCAACTGATTATCTGTGTCAAAGCTATTTATTTTAGTCTTTTATCTAGTACTTTTCTTGTCCCCATTGTTGCTGCAAAGTGAAAGATGTATGAGTTTTTCAAGCTGACCACAGGCAGTTGCTCCAGGACCTTTGTAACAAAGAGTACAGGCAGGAGGAGATTGAAGGGTATGCTGACAGCATCCCTCCTCACAGAGGTTTGGCTGCTGGGGGTCAGAGCCAGCTTTGAGACTGTGCACAGGTGAGGATGCGCCCCCTTCTTCTGGGGGCCTTGGACAAAGTGTCCCAGGCAGCACTGTCAGAGGCTTCCACGTGCACAGTCTCCCTTCCTGTGGGAGCTGCTTTTAAACTGAACCTATAGAGTTCAGCCCCTGCCTGAGCGACATCACACTAAGAGTGCCAGTCTCCAATTCAGCCACAGCTATGCCTGTCCATGCACTCTGTTAATCCGGACCACTGTCTTGCAGCTGATGTACCAGCCTGACCACAGCTCAGCTCCCTCACCATGGCTCTGCTCAGCCATCACAGGGCTATGTCTGACCCCGAGTACCCTCACCAGGACTGGTCCTGACCCCAGCCTGCAGGTTGATGTCCTGGCTTGGCCTCAACCCATCCCCAACCCCTTTCCCAGGGCCCTGTCTGTTCATCCCAGGGCTGTGTCTGGCCCTGGGTACTCTAACCGGGCCAGATCCTGACTACCACTTTTTTCTTCATGGTGGCTGAACAAGAGCTATCATGGCCTAAGATGCACATTGATGCTGGAACAGAATAAAATAAAAATTTATTGTATACATGATAGTCACTATGCTGAGGCAAACTCACAGCCCTGATCTCCCAATGTAGCTATCTGTCTGGTGTCTTGCTAGATTCAGGACTGTGAGAAGTGTTGAGATAGTTTGGCTGATATGTCTCACAAACAAGAGCCAGGCTAACCATGACCAGTCAGTGTTGCTTGCTAAGGGATAAGTAAGGTAATGTACAATAGGCTACTGTTATGGCTGGACAGAGGATTGATACCCAGCGGGGCAAAATCATTTGGAGCACAAGCCACTGTCACCTGGGCCTTTAGTCCTGTGAAATAAATAATGTTGTGGCATGAATTTACTTTAATAATGACCTGATGATAAACACCAGGTGTCCCTTATAGGAAATGCATATGTTTGAGCACTCATCTTTCTTGCCAGTCAGGGCAAGTAAGTCAACCTGAAGAATTTTGTCTTTAAATGGTGAGCATTAAGGAAGAGAGACTCTCAAAAACGTGAAAGCATTTTACTTGCTCCACGTCCAGTTTCTGTATCTCAAAGCCTTTTCAGGGCCTCACGGAAGCTGTGACACAGGACCTGCCACATGTCTGTTCTCTCTTACAGGCTCTGCACCCCATTGGGCTACCTCTTCTGTAGTGCGTTAGACCTTTATCTTAAGCCTGAGTTATCACGCAGAACAGTTTTATTCCATCAAAACAAAGAAAAAATGTTTCGGTCAACCTTAGTGATGATTATGCAGCCAAGCATAAGGAGCATAAACAAAACAAAACGTATTTTCACTATGCATAGCTTTTCATTCTGGATTAAAGCAAACAACCAGAAAGAATATTGGTCTCCCATGAGAAAGCAATGTATTGGTGAATCTCCTGTAAGAAGATGCAGCAACTTAGAGAATAAAATGGCCGTTGGGGAGAATTTTTGAAACAGATTTAGAGGGGAAATATGCAGAAAGCAAAGAAGCAAGAATTTCATGTTGCTTCCACCATAATAATAATAATACTTTGCCCAGTGCGTATGCTTTACTGCTCACTGTAGCCAAGAGCGAAATTCCCTGCCCACTAAAAAAAATCAGCAAAAGGCAAGACTGGCTTTGCAGGCAGGAAAACTTCACGGGTGCATCCATCAAATCCTGCAATGGGACCAGTGAAGCACACAGGCTGCAAGGCATCAGTAATGAGAACTGGAGAATAGAAAACCCTTAGCAGTACAGGCTCAATAATTAATCAAAGCTGAAAATCTTTCTAACGAAGGCAGCAGCCCCAGCAAAACAGACAACGAGCATTTAAGGAGTTAGGGGTTTGAACAAGAAAGGAGGAGATTTTAAAAAACAAGTTATCAAGGGACGGGGAAAGAATGGCTGCAGCATTTCACTTCCTGAGATTCTCAGGAATGCACTGAAGCCAATATGGTGCTAGATAGAAATAATCATAGAATGGTTTGAGTTGGAAGGGACCTTATAGATCATCTAGTTCCAACCCCCAGCCATGGGCAAGGACACCTTCCACCAGACCAGGTTGCTTAAAGCCCCAGCCAATCTGGCCTTGAATACTTCCATAGAGGGGGTATCCACAACTTCTCCATGCATCAGTACAGGCTTGGGGTGGACCTGCTGGAGAGCAGCTCTGCGGATAGGGACCTGGGTGTCCTGGTGGATGACAGGTTAACCATGAGCCAACAGTGTGCCCTGGCTGCGAAGGCGGCCAATGGCATCCTGGGGTGCATCAAGAGGAGTGTGGCCAGCAGGTCGAGGGAGGTTCTCCTTCCCCTCTACACTGCCCTAGTGAGGCCTCATCTAGAGTACTCTGTCCGGTTCTGGGCTCCCCAGTTCAAGAAAGATGAGGAGCTACTGGAAAGAGTCCAACGGAGGGCTACGGGGATGGTGAGGGGAGTGGAGCATCTCTCCTACAAGGAGAGGCTGAGGGAGCTGGGCTTGTTCAGCCTGAAGAAGAGAAGGCTGCGAGGGGACCTAATATATACTTACAAATATCTGAAGGGTGGGTGTCAGGAGGATGGGGC
>Ga0065711_1029793_pt1 | contig 34808 bp, 13 predicted proteins | sample Hoacrofraction12_FD_59098 | JGI IMG/M metagenome (GOLD analysis project Ga0065711, IMG submission 59098) | Hoatzin crop microbial communities from Cojedes, Venezuela - Epithelial fraction 12 v2 (version 2) | ecosystem: Host-associated > Birds > Digestive system > Esophagus > Crop | place... | reverse complement strand
CCCCCCCGTGGGCAGGGACACCTTCCACTGGAGCAGGTTGCTCTATGCTGCATCCAACCTGACTTCGAACACTTCCAATGATGGGGCATCCTGTTCTGGGCAAGAACAGAAGTCTCAGTTTAAAACCATTGCCCCTTGCCTAATATAATCATATTAACAATTCCTTATTTTTCTTACAGTCAACAGTCTCCCTAAATGCACGAACTTTCCAGTGTGTACTGACGATCAAAAGTCTAGACTATTGTCATCCTAGAGAAAATTCGGGCAGCTCACTAAATAGGCAAGGGGCCCACACTCAATCTTGGCCATATGCCATAAAAAAATAAGGGATAATATTGCTTCAAGTATTCTAAGATACTACATTAACAACATTTGTTCTTCAGGAAGTTATGAAAGAATATGCCGGTACATAGCCAGAAAATCTGATTCAGTGGTTGTGTCTGTTGGGTAAGTGAGCTCCACCCAATGTTACTGCCAGAACTAGATCGTTCCGCTGCTCTCCCCCCTACTTCCCCCACCCCTCCGAACGACGCCAATTCTGTACTTATATTTCTTTGAATATAAAAAAAGAAACTGAGCGCTAGTGTTGTCTGCCCTCTGTTGTCGATACATGTGAGCAAGCATGTGCCACGAATGACAACCAGAAATACCTGAGACAGGTTTACAAACTTACGAAAGTAATATGTATGCCAGCTGTTTTCAGAACAGAGATGTGTTCATTTTACATTGTTCTCACCAGAAAAATCATTTCCTCTGTTTGACAATAAGGAATTATAAGCTGGTTTCCCAATTTCAGGTTTTAGTATTTAGGGGGCTTTGGGGATGATTTTAAAGAGTAAATAATAAGTCTAAAATTTAAAACTTTTTTTTAAAATTGCATGGACCACTGCTTCCTTTTAAAGAAGTTTTGCTTATGGAAAATAGCTGATGGTATAAAGAAATCTTAGTTTCCAACAAATTATTCCATGAAAAAAGTAATTACTAAAGAATTTTATTCAGCTGGGAGGAATTGGTTTTGAGAATGAACTGCATATTCCATATCGTGTCTGGGTAAATCACAATACATTTAAGTGACTCTGAAATAAGACATTGATACCTTTTTATTCCCTAGTTATTAGCAGGTTTACTTTATGAATCCTTTGAATTAATTTCACAAAACAGTGAAAAAACAGAAAAGCAGAAGCAGTGTGCCTCAGCAAACAGTGAAGGGTTAAGAAAGAATGCCTGCACTACTACTTTTGTAGTATTTTTTCCTTATTAATCTTCTCCAGAAAGCCCTAAAACCATGAATACAGAGATTAAAGAACCACGGCTGCTAAAAATGTAGTCTCAAAGTAGTCTTGCGTGTCATTGGAATCAAATTACAACCCTTAAACTTGACTTTTATGCCTGCCTTACTTTTCATCATATGAAAGTATGTTGTTAGTTAAGAAATAAACAAAGAGATTGTTACTCTAACATCACTCCTCTGTGATTCACTTGTTCCAATTAATAAAATAAAAGAAGGAATTGCCTACAGGAAGCTATTCTGTCACTGCAGTACATTCACTGTATGGTGTTTTATAATATATTACTAAATTACTCTTTTTATATTAAAACATAATAATAATATACAATACTGTACTGATATATAATAATACAACATTCAGTGTCCCCAGTGTAAAAAGCTCAGGAGTCAGAACTTGGCTTCATCTCATGGGCAAGCAGGACTGATTCATAGCTATACATCCATGCAAGGTCAGCCCAGGTGGAAGAATTGCAGACTTCCCCGGGGCATGAACTTTGATCCCAGGCAGGTGCGCTCAGATCAGGAATTGAGTAAATATGTACCTTTGTACAATGTGGGTGATTGGACTGCACTACGCAAGCCCTCATGCTCTTCAGTTATGCTAGAATAAACCTCAGGGATCAACGGTGTCTGTATTTTGACAGAAATGGGAAGGGAAGCTGTTCTGGTCTGCTTCAGCGTGCAGAATGTTAAATAAGTAATACAGATTTTGGTGAGCTTTTGCAAGTGCATGGGATGCATTTAAGGTGACACATTCAAGCAATTTAGAAATATATGTACTTGTAATAATACCTGTCTTTTGCACATTTCAGGTATCATTTATCTCCTGAGCATAAGTATCCAGCCCAAACTTTGGACTGTCTCACTGCTACCGTACACTTTTTGAAGACTGCAGAAAGCTACGGGGTGGATCCTGATCGGATTATTGCTTGTGGGGATAGTGCAGGGGGCACTTATACTACTAGTGTTTGCCAAGAACTGGTAAACAGAAAAGATATCCCAAAGATACGTGCCCAGGTACTGATCTATCCATTTCTCCAAGCATTGAACTTCAATCTGCCTTCTCATCAGAAAAATGCTTTCACTGCCTTCTTGTCCCGGGAAAGTGCAGTCCACTTTATTCTGAAGTACTTGAACAAGGATTGCTCTATGAAGGAAGCTATTTTGGCAGGTTCTCATGTTCCCGAGAGTATGAATTTGAAATACAGGAAATGGATAAATCCAGATCTTATCCCAGAGATATTTAAACTGGGCTATAAACCACCATTGCCCACCTCGTTTTTACCTCAAGTCCATGAAGAAACAAAAGAGCTGTTTGAGACACGACTTTCCCCACTGTTAGCAGAAGATGCTGTTGTTTGCTGCCTACCCGATACTTGTCTAATCACTTGTGAGCATGATGTGCTCAGAGATGATGGACTCTTGTACAAGAAACGGTTAGAGGACAACAACGTAAAAGTGACCTGGTACCACATGAAAGAAGGTTTCCACTGTGCACTGGGATTTTTTGGTTATGGTATTTTCTCTTTTCCATCATCAAGTAAAATAATGAACCACATTGTAAACTTTGTAAAAGGCTATTAACATGTTTTCTTGAATACAGTGAAGTGGTCTGCAGACAGAATGTATTTCAACGAAGTATCTTCTAGCTATTTGTACATTAGAATCTAGGCAAGATTTAAGAAGTTAAGATTAGCATGGTCTGCTAAATTCTGATTTTCAGTTGCTATTACTTGGGAACACGATGTATTTTTCATCATCTTGTTTTTAAAATCCATTAATTGATATGCTTGTTTTCTTGTTCTCTTATGTTGTAAGAATTTTTGTTCTCTTCTTACATCAAAGAATAAAAAATCACCATAGCAAAAAACATTTTAAAGCATGCAATATGTGAGTAATCAGCTATGTGCATATGCATATCCACATAATACACACAAAATCAGCATAACAGCACAGATAAAATACCCCCCCAACACCTCTGGAGACTGAAGATACTTTCAGTACTTCTGAGACAAGCAGTAATCATCATCAGACTATGTGTATAGGCGAACAGTAGCTTTGGACTTGCTTGTAAAATCTGAAGGAGGGAATTTGATGTACTTACAAATCTTGATTTTAAAGAGAAATGGCTGATGCAGAAGGCAGGTACAGAAATGTGAGCTGTACAAGATGGCTACCTGTAAGTATCCGATACTGGCAATGCAGATGCAGTGAGGGAGAACCACACACACATAACTGAATGTCCTCTAAACTATATTCTATAAGGTTCCTTTCTGAGAAGCATTTGGCTATGTTCAGGGAAGACAGGAACTTAGTGGGTTTTGCATTTTTATAATCTGACAAATGATCAATTCGTTTACCCAGAATGTGGGGAGAAACTATATAAACAGCATTGAAGCTGCCAAAGTAATTTCTACAAATATCCAAAACACAAAGCAAAAAACCCCCTCAGCTCAATTGTTACATTGCTTATTAGGACAGAGCCACCTTTGCTGAACACAGATGTCAAGGTAATTGCCATTGCATGTCAAAATAGCTGCCCACGTAATATCTTAGGAATTGTGAAATATTTCATGATTGTTATGCAACCACCTTGCCCTTGTAATATCTATACACACTCAAGTGTGGGAAGAGATTAGTACATACCTTCTTTCTCTGCCAGCCAAACTGTGAGTGGGAAGAAAATCGTGGGTTAAACTCTTTGTGTTGTCACCATATTAATTAAATGTGGTGAGAAGTCAGCAGTTACAAATCTCTGGAGCAACAAGCTGTTGTTCGTGAATTCTTGTTCTCCAGACCCTCTCAGCAAAGTGGAATTATGTTTCTTCATGCTCTGTTGACACAACAGGTATTTTATATGTTTCATTTTTCCTATTGTAGGGATTGGCAATTTACTCTTCAAACAAAGAAGTTTTTCCATGAGTAAACAACATGATAAAGTTCCAAATGTTCCATTGTTCGAGGATTACAGGATTTGCTTTGGTTATGCAACCTGATGTGAAATGAACAATTAATTTTGGTTTCTGATCTCCAGATGAAGGTTGGCTTACCAGCTTACATGCTGGTGTAGCAGAAGCTAGACCAGCAGAGTCGGTATCTGCTGTAAAAGCTACGCAAAAAGCTGGATAATGTTTGAGTAGTTAATCCATGTCTGTTCGGCCACGGCTGTACTGTTATCTGTACTTGAGCAAGCTGGCTTAATGTTAGTTTGGATATGTCTTCATGAACTTGAGTCAAACCTGTGAAAGTCATCAGGCTTACCTTTATTGACGATCATCTTTATTCATGTATCACTCTTCTGTCCATCTTCTATACCAGGCCTTTCTTTCAATGATTCTTTGCAGGTACAGAGACAGTTGGAAGTGCCAGAATGTCCATACAATTCCGCTTTGTATGTTTTAAGTTATGAGATGATCACATATGATCACATACTATTTTACACACATCTCATTCTGTGCAGCATGTATTATACTCCTTGTCAGTTCACAGAAGCATGGAATCATACAATCAGAGAATGCTTTAGGTTGGAAGGGACCTTTAGAGGCCATCTAGCCCAACTCCCCTGCAGTGAGCAGGGACATCTTCAACTGAATCAGGTTGCTCAGAGCCCCGTCCAACCTGTCCTTGAACGTTTCCACAGATGGCCCATCTCCCACCACTCTGGGCAACCTGTGCTACGGCTTCACTACTCTCATTGTAAAAATTTCTTCCTTATGTCCAGTCTGAATCTCCCCTCTTTTAGTTTAAAACCATTACCCCTTGTCCTATCACAACTGGCCCTGCTAAAAAGCCAGTCCCCATCTTTCCTATAGGCCCCCTTCTGGACTGCGAGCACACATTATTGGCTCATGTCCAACTTCTCATCCACCAGCACCCCCAAGTCCTTCTCCTCAGGGCTGTTCTAAATCCCTTCATCCCCCAGCCTGTATTGATACCAGGGGTTGCCCTGACCCAGATGCAGGACCTTGCACTTGGCCTTGTTCAACCCTCATGAGGTTCACAGAGGCTCACCTCTCCAGCTTGTCCAGGTCCCTCTGGATAGCATCCCATCCTTCTGGTGTGCCAGCTGCACCACTCAGCGTGGTGTCATCTCCAAACTTGCTGAGGGTGCACTCGATCTCGCTGTGTCATTGATGAAAATATTAAACAGCACTGGTCCCACTATGGACCTCTGAGGGACACCACTCGTCACCAGTCTCCATTTGGACACTGAGCCATTGACATCCTCTGGACACGACCATCCAACCAATTCCTCATCCACCAAACCGTCCATGCATCAAATCTGTGTCTCTCCAATTTAGATAGAAGGGTGTTGTGGGGGACCATGTTGATGGCTTTACAGAAGTCCTGACAGATGACTTTTGTTGCTTTTCCCTTGTCCACGGATGCAGTCACTTCATCACAGAAAGCCATGAGGTTGGGCAAGCAGGACTTGCCCTTGGTGAAGCCATGCTGGCTGTCTCGAATCACCTCCCGGTCCTCCACGTGCCTTAGCTAGATTCTAGGAGGATCAGCACTCCTTGTTTTCTTTTGATTCTTCAGTCTCTGGACCTATGCCTCATTTATGGGCCAACCTCCAAACTCCACACTGATCTACTCCTGAGATGATTCCATGGTCCTTTATCTGTAGGTCTTAATTTACAACAAATATTAATAGATTTATCTTTATAATATGTCAGCAGAATTAATAGCTCTCTTGAACACATGCATTTTAATCTGTATTGAGGGTTATAACCATGGTAGTGCAGATGGGTAAGTGGAGAACAGTAAGTGCTGAAACAATGTATTCTTTTTTTAGCAAGTGACTCTCATATTTTCTAAAATTTAGAAAGTCACAGGATCTAACTGTCTCCATGGAACTTCCTGTCCTCTGATTTATTTTAATTAATTCTAGCTCTGCTATGTGTCTTGCATTGCTAAGATAAATGTTCGCTCATTTGAAGATATTTTATAGTTTCCAAAGTGTGGAATTAGATTTCAAAATTATCACTAATTTAAAGATTTTTCCTTTTTCTACAGAAAGATATAAAATAATTTTTACTAGCTTCTTTATGCAGACACTTCCTGACAGCATGTTCATCTCACTGGCTGCATGTTCAACGAGCTATATTCAAGTACTTAACACACAGTCAAGCACAAACTTGCAGTGCACCTACAGAATTATGCACACCAAAGTCTTTCCACAAGGAATTATGCATACAGAGAAATAATCAGAGATAAAAGTGTGCCACACACAATTTACCGTGCAAAATACACCATTAACAGATTTTGTCAGTGCTTCACATGCAAGCTCAGAGCTAATGGCAGTTGGAGTATGCTGGCGAAGACCTGAGGAAGTCCGTTCCGCTTTCACGTCCTGATTTCGAGCACCAGATGGCTCCAAGGTTCCGCAGAACGCCAAAGAGCTGCCTGGGCCCAGCAGCCACCTCTCCTCCTCCCCAGCACCCCAGCACAGGCACCCGCACATACCCGGTGTGTCCCAGCCGAAGCAGGTGAGCGCCCAGCTGCCACCCAACCAGCACCATGATCCAGAGACAAGCAGAGAGTTCTTGGGACTGGCTCAGTCTCTGTCTCCCCTAGCATGTGCAGCTACACAATGAACAAAAAGCTTATGGATGACAGCCCACTATTGACCAGAGTTCAGGCACTGACATTGAGCTCTTCACTGGAAATGAGTATGAAAAGGAGTTCCTGGGGTGGGAGAAAACGGGATTCTGGCCTCAGGGATCAATTCCTCTGATCTGTTCCACAAGAGCAAGAGATAAGGTTAAAAAATCAGAAGCTGGAAAGAGAATACATTTGAAAGATTATTTAGGGAATGGTTCTCCACCCTGGGCCTCAAGCAAGCTTGTAAATTGCTTTGTGTACACTTATAAAACATTAAATATTACTCTATGTACCTGCAATGCTCAAAGCAAAACACAGTTTATTACTTCAGGAACCAAACAGTTTGTTTATTTTACAGCTGACACCAGATTCCAGCACATCCAGTCTTTGTGTGGAGCCTCTGGGGTTGGTGGAGGTGTCATGATGTCTGCATCTAGTTAGCATGCCCAAAAGAGTCCAAGACTAACCAGCTGTTGGTAAACTGGCTACCCATAAGGACTGGTACCAAACAGATTTAGAGAACAGATGAACAATAGGTGGTAAGTACCTTAGTACAAATGATCCATCACAAGTGTCAGAACATGTTCTAGGTCCCCAAAGGGGCCAAATCTGATAAGCATACTTAGACTACACCTAACTTCATTGTGACAGCACAGTTTAGCACAAAGCTGATTAACCACTTTCACTATTTAACACTACAGGGAGCTGCAACCATGTTTTGTGTTACACTATTTCTGAATGATCTTGTCTGAGCTAAAAAGATGGCTGAACCCTATACATACCCGGGTCCTGACAGGTTTGAACTCATCACTTCCATTTCCCAAGAGAGTGTCCCAATCATCAGGCAACGTGCCTTTCACCAACATCGCTTAACGAGCTGGGTGACTGTATCAAGTGGCACAAGGAAGAATAAACAGAAAGGAACCTGATTTTATACCTAGCACGTACACAACCTTCTGGCAAGGGAGGGAGAGGGAATGGGGACAATGGGAAATTAAAGTCGTCAAGGGGTCATTGGATAAAATCAAGAAACAGGTTGGGCAGCGAGAGCAGAACACAGAATTAGCTTCTTCTCAGAAAGCCCATCACCAGACTCTAAAATGAAGTTCCTTCCTGTTTATTCTAAACAATCAACACACAGTTTCTAGAGTCAGGAATCAAGTCTGAGGTCTTCTTTCCTGTGCAGGCCATGGACTGTGCTTTCTAAAGCTCTGGGGTTCTCTGCATTTAAGTTTCATTTTAATGTACATCTCAAGGTCAGCTTATCCCTTGCACTTTTTTTTTTTCTGGAAAAATTTTAAGCACTCATTTCACCCATACTGGTATTTTTCAGAGCGAGAATCTGTTGCCTTCATGGTTTGAGGAGACTGGAAAAAAGTCACTGTTCCCAGAGGTGACACCATATGAACTGAAAAAGCTTTGCCTTACAGAGTTTTTGTTTCAGGTTAAATCTTATCACTAATGATTTGTGCACTGAAAAATATGCTAGCTCCAGAGGAAGGCACAGATCCTAAAGCTCACTAGAGAGTACAGAGAAAAGAGTGGGCTGCTGATGTCTAGTCATTGCTACTAGCACCAAAACAATGAAGTTCAAGTCTTGTTTTCATCAGCTGGAATCATATTTCTATCTGGAATGACACCTGCAAGTAATATATTAATGAGAAGACAGAGACCAAAGTACTGTAAGCCTCAACCAATTCAACTGAAGTCTATTTGACTCCAAGATGCAAAGGCATAGCAGTGTACAAAATCAGTCATCAAAGGTGATGAAATGTGGTTGCAACACTGAAACCTTGATTTCACTAGCAGTCTGAAGAAGTAACGCGCAGAGGCACAATAAATCAAGAAACCAAGCAGTCCTGAATTTGAGTACTAAGAAATCTGTAGGAACTCACAGGAACTCAGAAATGAGACATACTTGACTGTATTCAAGAAATAGGGAGAGACATAAGTTTTTGTCTTCTCATAACACTGATGCTACAAATGATATATCAAGCACTGGTTCTGTGGTCATGGGTGCAGACTCAAAACATGTTAGCTGCAAATACAAGCACTGCTTACGCAAGCCTCTCTCACGAGGCTTGTTAATTTCTGTTCTATTCTATGGTTTGATTGCCACATGCCCTCATCTTCCTCTTAGCATTTTTAAGAGCCAGGTGATGGGATATGAAGAGAATTGTTAATCCTGTGTCTTTACCTTCAGAAACACTTCAAAAGTCAGACGGGGAAGGAAGCCACAGCCGGTTCTTCCATTTGGCTTCTAACAGTACAGTGAGATGGAACTCCTAGCAATTTTTCTTGCTGTTTTGACTGTCATTGTGGCAATTTCATTCTACTACGAACATCCCAAGGCAAAAATTCCTCCTGGATTTAGACAGCGCCTGAAGATTCACATATTTCATCACCTCTTTAACTTTGTGCTTGGTCTGGTAAGTAAAACTTGACTAAAGCTGGAGTTTTTAATTTAATTTCTGATACGGGGTAATGGATTGGTGAAGGTTTATTAGAATCCACGTTTAAATACATTGCAAATATGCAGCTGGATTAACTTGGTGATGTGAGCACCAGTGCAGACACCTTCAGCTCAGCTGGGTATAATAGACTCTACTGCTTGCTATACAGCACCAAAGGTAACAATATGGAAAAATAAAATTCTGCAGACTGTGTAATGCCCAGTTTTTTCTGATGGCCTATGTTCTACCTTTTTATACTGTTGCCTCAATGCAGTGCTGGAAGGCTTAAGAAACTTACTGCGCTGCATATGCGGAACTTCTGCTCTGTATAGCACGGTGCTTATCTAGAGAATAAGCAACTAAACGGTGTCCATGATCTCAGCTCTCTTCTACAACTGCATCACTCTGCTGCTGAGCCATCTGAAAGCCAGCCGAAACATTCACAATCTTTTGCCTTTCAATATGCCTGTATGACTTTCTTTTCTGAGATAGTACACATAACATTAAAGCTGTCTTTCTGTGTCATTGTTTTTGGCACATTTTTGGTTCTCCCTTGTTTTCATCCTTATTTCTCGTCAAAACTAAAATGTGACTTCCACTTGCCTTGCTGTTTTGTCAATTATCCTTTCCTGAAATAATTGTTGCCTCTGTCACTTTAAAACCACTTCTCCTGTGATACCTAAATCAAGATGTTTTTCTTTTAGCTTTTTAAATTATGAAAAAAAAAAATCAGTTTCTTTGGCTCATGCACTGCATTTCACTTCAATTCCATGTTCCAATGTCACTATTTCTTCCTCCCTTTCCCTGCCACACTGCTTATTAAGTTTTGTTTAAAGTCATCCAGTAAGCTCCTAAGAACGTGACTCATCATGCCTGTTGAGGGGGCCACACCCCGGTCTGAACACTGCTATGACAGTAAAGCCACGCAATACAATAGGGTAGTAATAGAAGTCAAATTAAATTTTCTTACATCTACTATGCAATGCGTGGACTTCACATTGTCAGAAGACTCTTTATATACTCTTTATCCATCAGACAAAGTTTTATCTTTGTTTAATTCATATGTAAAAGGCTAAACTGCAGAATTTAGAACCTTACTGAAGATTAATGTAGTTTTTAACTTCTGATCTTACCACTTTCTATCCTTTCTGCTCACCAGATAGAGGCCAAGCAAAAGCACTGTACCAGATGACCTCACAGGAGCAGAAAGATAAGAATATTAATGTATGGTTATACAAAAGTTTAAATGCAAGTAAAGTCTGAGTCATGTAGCAACTATTGGTATTGCTGTTAGGCCACTTACTTATGCCAAAGTAGCCAAATCCTTTCAAGTGATGACAACCCATGATGTCAAAACTGCAGGGCAAATTAAAGCTTACTAGAATATCCAGTCTTCAGCTGAGACAAAAGACGCACGGCAAGTCACTGGAGACAAACCAGTTTGAAGTAGCTGTGCCCAATCTAAGAGACTTTATGAAGCAATGTCTGCATTCACCTGTGAGGATATACTGTAGTAAAACCAGCTACATCTTAGTGTTAAATTTCTTCATGGAAAAATCTATTAACTCATGCTTTATTTTTTTAGCTAATATTCAGTCTATAAGAAGAAAAACTGACATATCAGTAAAGCTAAATAATAGCCAGGGGACTTTTGACTTATCTTGTCTGGGAAACAGAGGGACTGATTAAATTATGCCAGCTACTGTGTTAATAGTTCTGTAAGCTTCTTGTACCCCATTTATTCTAGTAATGGCTTAGGTAGAAGGGCTAGCACAAAGCGCAATTCAGATGAGTTCTGGGGTGTACACAGTAGGCCTTTGTACCTGTGTAAAGAGGACAAAGGACTCTAACACCACGGAGAGCACAGCTCTGTCAAATCCCTCCCACAGACACTACTACACATGTTGCTGCAGGCCCTAGTCTTTTGCCTGAATATGTATCTGAACTTCTACTTCTAAGCTAACTCCGCTCTTGCACAGCTTTTCTCCTGGTGCATGGATATCTGCATGTCAGTTGTTGCCAGTGGGATCAGTTTGTCAGTAGTTCATGGTGAATGCCAGACACTGTGGCACTTAGTGTGACTGCAGAGGCTCAGCTGGACAACGCTCCAAATGCGGTCGCTGTTCTCTAGTCCCACACTTTGACTGTCTTACGCTACTTGTAATTATGTTTTTATTTTCATGCTGTCATGTCAACTATAGTGTTAGAAGATCCTTAATCAATATAGAACCAAACTGTCCAACTACTGGTTTACAAATTATACTACTAAGCAGTCAAACTTATTTACAAATGTCAAAATGCAGGTCATGTTTGACTGACTTGCTTAATCATCTGCAAAACAGCACGCTTTACGAACATGAAGATCGTGAAAGTGGGATTTCTGGTAATAAAGAAATCAGTGATACATAGTCTAGCTACACTCTAAGTGTACCTTTAGGTATCCATAACCCAGTCTTGTAGGTGTCATGCAAGCAACCAGTTTTTCCAGAAACTGCAGCCGAAAACCAATACCTCACTTCGAGGAAACATATATACTACTAAAACGGACTTGAATCAGAAAACAAAGCAAAAATGCAAATTCTGCTGGTTCTTGTACAACTTCTATTCACAGGAACTGTACAATTTAAGACAATACAATTTAGAACAACACCACAAGATTAAAAATTCATTGTATTTGCATATAGAAATAACTATGAGGATGATGATGATACTAATTATGGATGACTGCCGTAACTGTAAGCTGTTGCAGGTAACCTATAGAAGATATTCACAGCTAACAGTGAAGTGACTAAGAGCAATATAAATAAATGCCAATCTCTATGAAAGTTGACCTGTGAAACTGTTACAGGTTTAACAAAAATGAGATGCCAGACTGCCAACACTAAACACAGCGGTTGATAAGGACTCCAATTTTTTTTGGTATTTCCAAGATAAAGATAATATCTATATTATAAACAAAAAAATTGCTAATTACAAGTTTAACATTTACTGTTACAAAAGTATCAGTGTGAGGAAAGAAAATACCAGAGGGAACTGGAAGATTAAAGAAATTATTCTTCCACAGACATCACACAGGAATTCTGTAGAAGGAAACAGTATGAGACTAAAACGTGGCCAAAAGATGATCATTTCTGCATATGGGATCAGCTCCTCAAATGGCCTAGAATGGGATACCTACATCAAATTTAACAGGACCACATTATTGAGCTACAGGAGGTCTGCGAAATGTGAGGTGAAAGCCACAAGCCTTACTGTGGGTTTTAAGATACATGCAGCATAAACCTTTGGATATACAATTCTTTTTGAAGTAAATACTGCATTAATAATGGCAACAGAACAAATTAAATTACTCTTTAGAGAAGCGTACCACTGAAGAAGTACAAAATTTAATCCAATATAGTGGAAATGCAGTGATACTGCTGCATATTTTTCATCTTGACCATGAATAGACTAGCGCAGACAACTGAAACAGCTTAAAGCCATCCAGATGCAATGAAGTAGACTAGCTCAGAGCGACACAAGAATCTTCAGCCTGAGTGTTTAAGTAAGAATCACTGAGCTGTGAGAAGACAGGCTAAGGTTCAGAGCTATTCTTGTTCAAGAGGCCAGCTGTGGTAGATGCTACAATTTTTTTTCTGCAAGTTAAAAAGTAGTGTGACTTCAGAAAATGAAAGTATTAGTCACATTTCTTCATTCAAAGCTAAAGTCTAAAATGCTGTAACTACTCTCTCCTTATTTTGTTCAGGCACAAGGCTACTTAAAACACCTGACAAGTTGAAGTATTTGACACCTTCTTTTGTTTACTATTAATAGTTTGATTTTTTTCCTACTGATAAAAACTAAGCCAGGCTTTCATCACTGAAGAAGACATAATTTGAAAAATACCATGCTCTCATCTAACATTTCTAATATAATCTAGAAACTACCACCAAAGCTAACCCTATGTTCTGCTACACAGCACTGCTAACATTTTTTGCCAGAGACGTCAGATGGTATTAGCGAGCCAAGTTACTGCGCTTCTGTGAAAGCAACTCCCAGGCAGGCTTTCCCACAGGCTCCAAGCATGGACACAAGGCAGCTAGAGAAGAGAAGTTCATCCATTCCTGTCAAATCTACTGCTTTTTGAATTTCAGATTTTGGTAGGTATTACAATGAAGATGTATCCAAATCATCATCATACTGGCCACTGAGTAAGAACCCTCAGGAGAAAAAGTTCAAATTGACCACGGAATTTTAAATTTTTCATGATCAGTCTCCAGGTAAGATGGAAACTTGCACTAATTTTTGATTTCTTTCCCTTTATGAACAGGCACAACTTTTGGACAAAGTAGGTATCACCCCAGAGGTCTCTCTCCTCAGGATTATCATGGATGGAATACCACCATTAAAAGAGAAACATCTTTTTATCAAGGACTTGAGGTTTGAAAAGGTTGAAGTAAGACTTTACCAGCCAAAAACACCAACCAACGGCCAAAGAAGAGGAATCCTTTATTTTCATGGAGGAGTTGGACTGTTTGGAAGCATTCGTAAGAAATATATATAATATGAGCTGTAACTACAAATACTGTGTTGTTTCTGGTCTGACATGGTATTTCTTAAATGACAAGAAGAGTTAGTAGGTTAAACATTAGAAATAACAAAATCAACTTCAGGACAGCACAACAGTCTTATTTACATGCAGTAGGCATCATGTTCAATTGTCTTTATATAGGTCATGTATCTAGAACTTTTATTCTCGGATCATTTATAATACCTGTTTTCTTCCTTCTCACTCACGCTTACAAGAAAAGTTGAAAATCTCATTCAAATTTTATTTCTTATTTTAAAGAACCCAATTTGTGTTCACATGTGTGTGCAAACTTGTGTGTATGTGTGTATACTGCTGTGTGTATTTATAGTGGCAAAATGAAGAAAAAATATGTTTTGGCATTTGAAATGGAAAAGCCTAAGAGATTAGATGGCAGCTCGTGCACAAGAAAAATCTTGTGCTACATTTAGCAGGATTTTTTTGTGTGTTTCTTTTTTTAAATAACTTCTCACCTTGCATACTACTTTAGAAGTGACAGCAGTGGTGCTTTCTATTAATTAAGGTTTCAAAGAGGAGACTGAAACAATGCATTGGTGTAAATTCCAGGTTTCTTACTGGCAAGAAGATTCCCATAGACTTTATAAAATTGTCCAATGTCCAGATTAGACCACGCCACAATAAGAGAATTAGTGTAGCATTAATCACAGAATAGAGATAAGAATCTCAATATTTTCATTCAACTTATTTTTAAAGCAAGTCACAATTCCATTGCAATATTTTGTTTTACAGGGGCCTATGAAAGAACATGCCGCTATTTGGCTAGAAACAGCAATTCAGTGGTTGTGTCTGTTGGGTAAGTGCAGTCAGTCCAGACACAAAACATGACAGATATTTGTGCCTCCTTCTAGGTTCGTAAGTCTTTCACGCATAGTCACCACAAGCCAAGATCCTTGTGAAGTGCATACAATACTTACATTTAACCATCACATGTGTTTCACCAGCACTAATCACTCAGAAATAATTAGTCAACTGATCCCTACTTGCTTATTTCCGAATAAAATCCATTATAATAATTTTATAGCTTGTAGCCACCACTAAGAGGTGAGGATGTTCTTGTTTCCTAAAGCTATATTCAAACCACCTTAAGTTGAAAGCCAACATTGTGTTTGAAGTGTAACTGTTTATGTTAAAAGCACAGTTGCCCAGACTACTAAATACTCATTTGAGTAGCACTGAATAACTGAGGGGGGGGATATCCACATTTAACTTGCAATCAACCTGAGATGAACATTCAAAATATTTTTCTGATGAGCTGTAATGCATTTTTAAAAGCGGTGATTTCTAAAATTTCAGGAAAAGTATCATAGAATCATAGAATCATTTAGGTTGGAGGAGACCTTCAATATCATCAAGTACAACTGTTAAGCTAACACTGTCAATTCCACCACTAAACCATGTCGCCAAAAGAGCTGATGTCTTGGAAATTGATTAAAATTGCATTAATTACTATTTACATCCTAAAATACTTGAAGGACCATTAACTCTTATCTATTCTTTTATACAGAATTCAGCTTACAGAAGACCACTGAAGACCTTTTGTATTTTCATTATCAATATTCTACACTCATATTCTCTAACAATCCACTGGGAAATGTTCACTTCAATTTCTAACTAGAACTGTTAGCAACAGAATCATACATACTTGCTTTGCCACCTAATTCTACAATAGCTCAGCATTTGCCTTCAGCCACCTAAAAGATAGGTAAAGAAGTATTTTGCAAAGATAGAATATTGTCCTGACTCCCCCAAACACTAACAATAGTAGCAAATATGGGGACAAACTTTTTAGTGTGGTCTGTTGTGACAGGACAAGGGGTAATGGTTTTAAACTAAAAGAGGGGAGATTCAGACTGGACATAAGGAAGAAATTTTTTACAATGAGAGTAGTGAAGCCCTGACACAGGCTGCCCAGAGTGGTGGGAGATGCCTCGTCCCTTGAAACATTCAAGGACAGGTTGGACGGGGCTCTGAGCAACCTGATTCAGTTGAAGATGTCCCTGCTCACTGCAGGGGGTTTGGGCTAGATGGCCTCTAAAGGTCTCTTTAACCCAAACTATTCTATGATACTATGAAATAATACATCAAAAGTAATAATTATAATCAATTCTAGTGCTGTAATTATAATTCCAGAATACTTTCCTATCTTCAGAAACAAATATATGAATGAAAAGATGACAACAGGATCATTCACCAGACAGGACTATGTTAAAACACTTTCACTCCTCTTTAGGTACCGCTTAGCTCCTGAGCACCCATATCCAAGCCAGTTTGAGGATTGTCTCACTGCCACCATACACTTTCTGAGGACTGCACAAGATTATGGAGTAGACCCTTCTCGCATTATCGTCTGTGGAGATAGTAGTGGAGGTACACTCAGTGCTGCTGTTGCCCAAGCACTGGTCAACAGAAGAGATCTCCCAAAGCTGAGAGCACAAATCCTAATATATCCATTTCTCCAGGGTGTGGACTTCAATTTGCCTTCTTATCAGCAGAATGATGGAGTCCCCGTTTTGTTAAGGGAACGAACCCTTACTTTTGGTTTGAAGTATCTTAATGAAGACTTGTCTCTCATGCCAGAAATACTTAAAGGATCTCATCTTCCAGAAGATTTGCAACTGAAGTATCAGAAATGGATACATTCTGACCTCATCCCTCCTGAGTTTAAAACAAGAGGCTACAAACCAAGTACAAAACATCCCTTCTCAGAAGAAGTCTATACACGGATCAAGGCTCTGATTGACACTGTTTTTGCACCACTGATAGCTGAAGACAGTGTTATTGCTCAACTTCCCGAGGCTTTCATTTTGACCTGTGAATATGATGTGCTTAGAGATGATGGAGTGCTGTACAAGAAACGATTAGAGGATCATGGTATAAAAGTGACCTGGTGCCATCTGCAACAGGGATTCCATGGAACAATATTCTTAGCTACTTATAGCAGGGTGGTGGCATTCCAATCTGGAAATAAAGGCCTGGAAAAGATAGTAGATTTTCTAAGATTGATGTAAAATTCCATTTCTTGCTTTCCTTTCCTGACTCCTGTCTCTCACTACTTGCAAAGATTTTAAAAAAATAACCTGATTTTTCCTTTTCTTAAATCACTTTCTTAATTTTCTGCATTGCATCTATATTCTTTTTACCCAATAAATTGACTTGGTGATGGCTTTTGCTTTATTTTCTCTTATGATACCCAAAATCAGGTAAATTTACCTTTCCTTTCCCTACCACCTTTTCAGAGTTTTCTCCTGTATCCCGTAAAAGATCTGGTCCCCATGGCAACTGTTTTGCAATGCAGTTCGGCTCAATAAAGTTCTGGTAATATCAATACACAAACCTCGATTTGAGGACAACTTGAGGCAGGTAACAGGGCACGAATCTACAGACTGAGTGCATAACGAGCACGATCAATGATTTATCAAAGCCTACATCTAATGAAAGCTGAATTTGAGGCAAGCTTAAAGAGAATTGAATATAGCAGAAAATACTTGAGAATAGATATAAAAGAAGGAAGTGGAAGGAAAGGCGAGGAGCTCAGGAAAAGGGTTAGGCCGAAACTACAGATGTTATAGAAAGTATTGGTTAAGGAATACAACATCTATTAAAAAACATAATGCATATACATTTTATATATAGATAAAGATATATTGGAATACACAATAACATCAGTTACTTTGCAAAGAGCTTGTATTAACTATAGGCCTGCACTGTCTGAAGCTGGAAGCACTTTCTCATAGAAGAACAATGTAAAGTGGCAGCATATCACTAATAAAAGGATTCAGGAACAGATCAGAACATTGTCAGGACCTGAAAACTAGTGAAATGCTGGAACGTTCAGTACAGCTGGGAGGTCTTGACTCTACTAGAACAGCAGTGTGTTAAAGGAAGATGTTAACAGAAATTAAGAAAGGAAAACCAAATTGCTGTGCATCGTTCTGATCACCAGATGTCAACACACAATTGACTTTTCAATGACAGCAGAATTACCTGGCAAACATTTGTGCTCTGGGCACAGAACATGAGTACCCAAAAGGCATTACAAAAGGTCAATCTGTGTTCTAGACTTAAATATTTTTACTGAACCTGCTGTAACACCTTCACATACTAAAGCTGTATGTTTAATAACAGAGCACATTTTAAGACATAACAATTTAAAAGTTAGATTACCTGTTCTAAACTAATCAAGTTACAATGATTTATTACACAAGTCTACAACTGCAATTATCTTCTGCTTTGCTTTCTTTACATTATCTTTTTGCACTGCTCTAGTTAAAACTCCATGTACCACAGCAAGTATTTTGAAAAGTAAGCCGGCAATTAGAAAACATGCCAAATTTATTAGCTCTTTTATTTATAAATAATATTACTTATTTAAAAGCATTTAACGTTAATTCTCCCCCTATGATGCACATTCTCTGTACTGCTCCTGAAATAAATAGGCACAATCCTGCAAACTATGGCTGCTTTTATTCCTGCCAGTTTTCTTTCTCTGACTGCCCATTACGTCAATGATTCACTGTGTTCGCTGACTCTCTCACGATAGTGAAGAAACCACTAACCTACACACTTAGAGTAACGCATCTCAAACAAATCTGGCCACAGCAAGTGAAGGCCAGTTGCAGGTTTTATATTTACACGCAAGCTACTCATGACTTAAGAACACATTTTGGTGTGGTGATCTGTGATGAGATGTTCCAAAGCAGCTTATCTGGACTCCATTCGTGTGAAGCAGAGTTCATCCATTCCGAGGGACGGAACTGCACAGCTACTGGGACACATCTATCCAAGAACTCGTCCACATTTCAAAACGCTACGTAACAAAAACCTTCTGTCGACTCACCATTTCAAAAATGTACCTGCTCTGAATTGTATGGCACAAGATCTGAATTTCCATCACTGAATGCTAATTCATAATATTTGTCATAATTTTTATTTGATTTTTTTTTTAATATAGTACAGCTTTTTACTGCAGAATTTGTTATCAGATGTTTAACCCAGGAGTCATTTGGACAGCACAGACTTCAAAGAATAAGTTAGAGGAAGAAAGGTTAAAACAAAGTTTTACAGCAGGCTGAATGAAAGATGGCTTTCAGTCATGAGTAAGAGCAAAATGCACAGGGAGTAGCTACTAATTTGGGTGGGGAGATGGAGATAACAAACAGGGAGGACACTGAAAGGTAGTGAGGAGGCGGGGTAAATGAAGAAGCAGATAGATCAAGAAAATATACAGCATCTTTAAAAAACAGTATCATAGAGCACCTACTAAGCTGTAACTTCTTGAAGCTTCTTATTGTCACTGTAAAGGGCATACTAAATCCACCTCGCAGATCAGAAGACCAAGGCTTACATGTATGAAGAGGTCTGAGATGCCTTCAGTCATTTGTTTACATAAATACAAGGAAAAAATAGTGAACTGGAGGACAGTAAGTTTCTTACATGCTCTACTTGGTAAAACTGAAGTTAGTTAAATTGCACTACAGAGTCCAGTCATCCCACTAAATCACCTGGAGTAAATTAAAAAAAAACCAACCCAAAACCCAAAAGTCAGGCAAATCATATTTACCAGAGTGTTTCATTAATTGGAATACATTGTTTTTTCCCATTTTCTTAGCTTTATGCCATCAAGTTAGTTATTGTCTGGCCACACTTGACAGAATTGGTACCTCAGTCATTGTATCTGGCTATTTTACCATGCTTTAGTGAATCCTCATAGTACCTCCTGCATTACACATGGTAGGTTCGCAATAGTCAACTAACTACAGGCTAACTGTAGGCTGTGTTAGCAAACACAGCCTACAATCAGAAGTGAAATGTTTTGCAATATTTTATGGAAAGACATGACAAGAAAAACAGTAACTTGACATTTGCATAACTCATTAGCACCAACCACCCCTGACACTTTTGCCTTTATCAGTGTTTGGACTGAAACCAAACCTGTCTCTTATGTCTCTTGATTACAGGTTCTATTGAAAGCACAGAATTATCCTCCTCTGAGGGTTCAAATGTAAGAAATTGTCAAGAATGCTAAAATACAATATTCGATATTTTGATTGATGGCACACATAGCAGAAATAAGCACTTAGTAAGAACTGTGTGGTTCTGCTGCTTTGCTGAGAATATACGGCAAAACAAACACTCAATAAATAAACCGCAGGCTATGCTATAATATCACACCACACGGAAACTATTCGCAGAACCAACAACTGAAATCATCCATAGGATGACCCTGCTGTGTTGCAGAAAAAGCTCTACGGATAAACGTTCATAAGCTTAGGATAAAATGAGCGCTGACCTCAGGTATCTGGGTTTGGCTTCAAGGCTCTACACTCTGACATTTGTAACTAACTATATCGCTAAATTTGTGCTCCATGTAAGAGAATGGCGGCCCCAAATCAGCCAACCTCAGCAAAGAAAAAGCCCTCACTGAGGAGCTGACCATTTGCCTATGGAGTTAAATCCAGCTGGCGGCCGGTCACGAGTGGTGTCCCCCAGGGCTCAGTTTTGGGTCCGGTCTTGTTTAACATCTTTTTATCATTGATCTGGATGAGGAGATTGCGTGCTCCCTCAGTAAGTTTGCAGATGACACCAAGTTGGGTGGGAGTGTTGATCTGCTTGAGAGTAGGAAGGCTCTGCAGAGATATCTAGACAGACTGGATTGATGGGCTGAGGCCAACTGTATGAGTTTCCACAACGCCAAATGCCGGGTCCTGCACTTTGGTCACAACAACCCCATGCAACGCTACAGGCCTGAGGAGGAGTGGCTGGAAAGCTGTCTGGCGGAAAAGGACCTTGGGGTGTTGGTTGACAGATGGCTGAACATGAGCCAGCAGTGTGCCCAGGTGGCCAAGAAGGCCACTAGCATCCTGGCTTGTATCAGGAATAGTGTGGCCAGCACGGGTAGGGAGGTGATCATGTCCCTGTACTCAGCACTGGTGACGCCACACCTTGAGTGCTGTATTCAGCTTTAGGCCCCTCACTACAAGAAGGACACTGAGGCGCTGGAGTGTGTCCAGAGAAGGGCAACAAGGCTGGAGAGGGGTCTGGAGAACAAGTCTGATGAGGAGTGGCTGAGGGAGCTGGGGCTGTTTAGTCTGGAGAAGAGGAGGCTGAGGGGGGACCTTCTTGCTCTCTACAACTACCTGACAGGAGATTGTAGTGAGGCAGGTGTTGGTCTCTTCTCCCAACTAACTAGCGATAGCATGAGACGAAATAGCCTCAGGTTGCATCAGGGGAGGTTTAGATTGGATATTGGGAAAAATTTCTTTACTGAAAGAGTGGTCAGACATTGGGACAGGCTGCCCAGGAAGGTGGTGGAGTTCCCATCCCTGGAGGGGTTCAAAAAACATCTAGATGTGGCACTTCGGGATACGGTTTAGCAGGCATGGTGGTGATGGGTTGACGGTTGGACGTGATGATCTTACAGGTCTTTTCCAACCTATGATTCTATGATTCTATTTCACGAATGTTGGTGCAAATTTACCTTGCTTTATCCAACACATTCTTATCTCCACAAGCTAAAATTGTGCAAATCAGCTGTCATGATTGCTTTGCTTCAGATACTATGTTAATGAAGTGAAGGACTAATTCAGTTGTCAGACTGGGATTTCATTTTAAAAGCTACGACAGGAAAAAAGCTTAGGAGCCATAACTTCGAAACTGTGTGGAAAAAGAAATTTTGAATGAAAATATTTCTCATTGTTAGTGAAGAACTCATGGTAGAAATCAATCCCATATACTTCGAATGCCCCATTTTGTAAAGGGTAAAAACTTCCACCTCTCCTTTTTTTAGTATAAGAAAGCGCTGCCAATAATCTCATTAGCAAAAGAAGGGTGGAGAAAATTAGGGTATTGCAACATTAATAAACTTTTTATTTCTGCTAATGAACTGAGTGCTTAGTCTCCTGTGAAGACATCTCAGAAACACCTGAGAAACAAGGCTTAAGACAGCACAGTTTTTTTTAGCGTTCACTTCTATCGAAGTGAAATGGGATCTGTTTATACAACTTTAGCAATACTAGGAACGGTTTTCATTTCTCCTGTTCTAATACCAGCACTGTTTTTGTGGGGGGTATTTTATGATTTTTTCAATTCAGAACTGCCACCTGGAATTGACCAACCTCTAAAACTTCGTTTTTTCCATTCTTTGTTGATTACAACCATAACCTCGGTAAGTCAACTTTCTTAAAACTGGGGACTTCACTTTTATTTTGGTAGGATATATGGGAGTTGGAAGATAATGGCTTAAGAAAAAAAAGAAAAGAAGCAGCAGCAATTCACCCCCCTGAAGCCTGTAAGCATTGTTATATGAACCAAATCATGTTAAATTAGCTCATAAAACTGATACGACTAATCTTAAAAGGTTATTTAGATTTTTCAGTGCATCTGTCAAACTGCCGCCCTTTACATTGCAAAACTGTTATTGAAATAAAAAAAAATATTTATATGTATACTGTACCTATTGAACTGCATGTACATAAAATAATGCTATCTATTCAGAAGCAAGCCTACATTACTCATCTTCACATTTGCTTCTATACTTATTATCCACAATCATACATCTATATTCATAGATTTATACACATAGGGTATTATGAACAATAAAATAAATAAAAAATAAAAATGGATAGGAATGGTGAGGTCTTTCTTCTTCCATGGCTAGTTCAGAAAGTAAGATACAGTAAGAACAATGTGTTTAGCTTTCATTTATTCACTTATTCTTTAAAAATGCCTGTGTGTTTGGGTATTTACTCACGTGATAGTGAATTTAACATAAATCCAACATATCCATTTCCATTAATTACATAACATAGAGACAAAACTAAAAATCTTTCAAATGAGAAGTGGAAATGAATTATTATGAAAAAAACACATAAAAATAGGATATTTTCAGTTTCAAAAATTTTGTCGATTTTTTTCCAGTTCAAGATAACAAACCTACTCCTTCTCACAAACAGTTATGGGACTGACAAGTAATTTCTTTAATACAAGTGTTACAGAATTTAAAAATCATGAATTTGGAATTTGACCCTTCAATTTTCAAATTTTTATGACACTTGTAAAAACTTTGCACAGATTTTTAGACACAAAAAAAGAAAGATAAAAACAAATTCTTAGTGGGTGTGTTAAATCACCTTCTAGATCTATGTATGTTAGTCTAAAAACATTAATTTCCTTGGGCTAAAAGTGACCACTGAATCCACTTCCTTACAAATAGCAAACTATTTTGATACTGGACTTCAGAAGAGTTGATTTTGAAGTTAAGACATTATGGCACGGCGTGAATATAGTAAGTCTCTTGTTTCCCACCAAATCTCAAAAATTTCTTCCCAGGGTAACACAACTTTCTTCGTACTTTTTCAAGTAAATTATATAGTATCTTTTGCACAAGAAATACTAAAATATCTTCTAAAATGTTGCACTCTCTTCATTATAGCTGTAAGAAATAGAAACAATGCTATTTGTCTTCCTGACCACGCTGTATGCCAGAGTCTATGATAATCCTATAGATTTTAGCAGAGTCTGCTTCTATAAACTATGGTTCTGACCTGCTTTCATCATCCTCACACCCATAGTCACTTCTAACACTTACTTCAAAATCAAAGATTAGTCTTTTCCTTTCCCCCACATTTTCAGCTTAAATATCTATCTTATTATATTTAGATTCACAGAAATAAACATGCAAAAACAAACAATGAGCAAGAGGACAAGTTATGCAGAATGGGGTTGACATGTTACTTTTTGGCAATCTTCAGCAACACTTAATTCAATCAAAACTGCTCAATGACTTCTCAATAGTCACCACAACTCCACTGAAGCACTGTCTCCAGTATCTTCTGAAATACAGCACAGCAAACTAAACCTGGTATTTTTATTTTTAATTCAGGAGAGTTGGAAGCTTTCACACTCATCATATGCTGAATTCTTTCTTTTCAACAGGGAAGGATTTTGGAGAAGCTAGGGATCTGCAGTGATATACACTTATTGCGAGTCGTGCTAGATGGACTACCACTATGGAGAGATTCAAAACTTCTCATCAAAGATCTCAAAGTAGATGAGGTACCATTGAGGATTTATCAGCCTAAATGGCCACCTACTGGCAAAAGAAGAGGAATACTATATTTTCACGGAGGCGCTGGCACATTTGGGAGCATTAGTAAGCAACCATCAAGTTTTGTTTTTAAAATTGAATCCAAAACTTTACATTTTTACCTTCAGACATCTGTCAGTCAATATCTCACCTGTCCTTCCTAATGAGAATAGTCTTTGCAATCTCAATACTAACTGCAAAGCACCTTGCGGAATTAATAGTCTAGTGCAGAGTTAAGGGTAATCACATTTCTACTTCCTCTGGTCTACTGGCAAAGTTGGTGAAAGCAGCTCTTTGCAGATCTGAGGCTTCTAAATCCAGAACTGTGATCCACAAAATGCTCAATCAGCTGTCAGCTAACAGCAGAGGGACTCCACTGCTGTTGAAGCTGTTCTGAGAAAGATTCCATTTGCTGGGGCAGAGAGACCATTAAAACAAAACACATACGCTCAGGTCACTGTGAGGGAAGTTCAGTTCACCTGATGTTCTTGTACCTTAACTAATGGCTAGCTGGAAATACGACATAGTAACAGCCCTGGAGTAAGCGTTAGAATCCATGTCTCTTCCCTCCTTCTCCTCTGTACTCCATCTTTTCTGGAAATGTAACTTAAAATTCTTTTAGGCTGACATAGAACTCAGTCTAGATCTGCTTTCTGGAATAATTACAGCAGCCTGAAAATGGCAATGCTGTTGCTAAAAGGAATACATTCTGGCTTCACTCTTTGGAACAATGCTTTGGCTATTTCTCAAGGAGAAATTTTTAGGTTTGGATCTCAACTGGACTGAAGTGTTTCCTGTAAGCTTGGGTAGGGTCTCAACATACAGAATTTAAGATATAATTCTGTGCTCAGCACTCAACTTTTGTGTAGAAACACTACAAAAGCCAGTGTTTCTCAACTTGCAGTCCATGCATCAAAGGAAGTCTAAAAGATATTAGAACACGGTCCAAGAAAGGACTTAAAGAATACATTAAAAAACAAAATCTGTAAATATATTCCCACTCATGCATACAAGGAATCAAAATGAAGGAAAATATAAATAATAAATGAGAATTAAAAAGAGAACCAATTTGGGGGAGTATGATTCTTGTGGTAACACTGCACAGAGTAATTTTTGTTTTTTTCAGAAAGGGAGACAACTCTTTGATTGTCTCAGTAGCTGCTGGCTCAGCCTCCTAACTGTTCTGGATCTCTTTCTGAGCAACCAAGTCTCTGTGAGCTTTGTCTGGAAGCCAAGGCACCTAACATGGAAATCTAGATTTCATTCCAGGGGTCAGACAGGGAAGTTGGTTGGGTTTGAATCCTTTACTGTTTCAAAAGGGAAGTCTCCACTAGCACTATTTTAGGCAGACTTCAGTTATCTGCAAATGAGTTCGAGAGTCTACTTGGCTTCATTTAGCATCATGTGGAAACAATAACGTAACTTTTAGTAACTTAGGTCCCGCTTTGCACTGTGGCAGAAATAATCTACCCTTGTTTTACTGCAGAGCATGTTAGCCTGGGTGGAGCAGCAGGCTGACACCAGCTGTGATGCTTCTACTTCCAGAGCTAGTCTGGGTGGCAGCAAGGACTCAAGAGAAAAGCCTCTACAATCGAAGTGACAGGTGAATTCCTTTCATTGGAAGGAAAAACCCACACCACAAAGTTGCATAGCTGTAGTTGTTGTTCACAACATAATTGCTATTGCACAATCAGCACACTGAGGGAGCTATATCACATGCCATAGCTTGATATAAATTGCCTACAAATCTTTTGATAAATGATAAATATAATACTGATACCCGGACTGCAGTACGTGACCTGTCATTTGAATTCCCATTGGTACTTGGTAACAGGAAAGCAACCAACACAGTGACAGGATTTTAAAAGGACCTGGGGAATCTACATACTAGTGAGCCTGAAGTCTGCAACTAGCAAATTAGCAGAAGCTACAATGAAGAACAGAATCAGCAGACAGCTAAGTATGGCTTAGAAATCCATACAAATGGAAGTCATGCTTCACAAATTAATTTAAGCTTTTTAAATGAGTTAGCAAATACATGAATAAAGGAGATTGATCTGACAAAACCTACTCTGGTTTCCAAAAGAGTCTCCTGAAGAGGCTATGCACCCATGACACAAGGGGGAAGATCTTCCATTTAGGCAAAAACTGATTAAAAGACAGAAAAAAGATTGGTTGTGGGACGTTCCTGTGAGATTCCCATAGTAAGATCTGTGCTGGGACCAGTGGTAATCAATATATTCAAAAACAGAAAAGATAGTGAAAGCTGATAGGATAGTAAGTCCTTCAGGGTAGTAAATGGATGGCTGAAAAACTGCAGAATGTCTTTCTGATCCCAAAGGATTACGCAGTAAAATGATAGGTGAAATGGCATGTAGAGAAGTCAAACAGAAGAACAGAGCATCCTAACTTTATAAACAAACCAATGGACTCTAAGCAGACTACTCCCTTGCAGGAAGATGATCTTGGGATTATGGTAGAAAATTGCATTAAAATGTTGACTTAGTGCACAGTAGCAGTCAAAAAAACAAATTAAATGCTAGGAATTAAATGCTAGGAAAAGACAAGACAGGAAACTTCTTCATGCCACTGTAATAAATCCATGGTGCATCTAAATATAGCATACTCCTCATAGTTCTGGTTCCCATACCTCAAAAAGGATACAGCAGCACCAGAAAGACTCAGAGGAAAGCTGCATTGGTGAGAAGAGTGCTTCTGTACAAAGAATAAGTGAATAGACTATGATTCCTCAGGCTGGAAAAGACAGATAAAGGCAGATACACTAACATCTACAAAATGATGAGAAGCAAGAGGAGGTAAACGGGGAATGATTGTCCACCATTTCTTACAGTACAAGAATTACTGTCACCAAATGGAAGTAGCGAATGTCACATACAAAACAAGTAAATAGAAATGATTCTTTACACCTTTGTAAACAAGCTATGGAATTCTTCACAAAGTAGTTGACGTTAAAATCATTACTTCAAGAAGTGGTTCAAATAATTCAGGGAAGAAACATTAATCAAGGGCATTAAATATAAAGTTTCTGTCTCAAAGGAGTGCCTTCAGCCTCAACTTCTCGTAAGCTTCTTATCACTATATGCTTGTCCTCAGCTCATGCTTCTCCTTAGACAGCTTTTGTTGACCACCAGCTAAGACGTGACACCAGCCTAGATAAACTTCTATTTTTTTCTGACATTACCGATCTTACATGCTTATATTATGCCCAATAACAAGATAATACGTTAACACGTAAAGACCGCATTGCATAGCAGAAGTTATTTATTGGTCTCACATTGCAGTGCCTTCCTCAGAGCATATAATCAAGGACTTTCATTTCAAAAGGATATCTGATTTTCAAAACTTCGTTTCTGATAAACTTTCTTTTTAGGAGCCTTTGAAAGAGTATGTCGCCATATTGCCAAAAAATGCAACTCAGTGGTTGTGTCTGTTGGGTAAGTGCTACTTTTACAGAAGTATTTATGGTAATACAGTTCACAGTTGAAACACTTCTGAAAAACACACTGAAAATATTTACTATTTTACATTATGCTGTTTTACACTTTAGCCTTTAATTTAATTTAGAAATGTGCTTATAGGCAAATTAAAATAGCTGTAACACCATTAGATTGTCTTTCAAATCTACACTCCTTAAAAACAAATATAATCTTTAAAATTTAGGAAAAATGCCTACAAATCTACCACACCAATCAATCATAAACAATGCAAATTAAATCTTTATAATTACTCTGGCAATAACCACAGTATCTTTGACATTTCAGATATCGTTTGTCTCCTGAACACCCATATCCAGGGCAATATTTTGATTGTCTCAATGCCACCTTATACTTTATGAGGAATTTAGAAGAGTATCATGTGGATCCTGGTCTCATCATCATTAGTGGGGACAGCTGTGGAGCTAATTTTGCTACGGTTATTTGCCACATACTGGTGAATAAAAGAGATCTCCCAAAAGTACGTGCTCAGGTCTTACTTTATCCAGGACTACAGGGGCTTGATTTTCATTTGCCTTCCTACCAGCAGAATGCTTCAGTCCCCATATTGTTTCGTAAGCTAGTTGTCTACTTGTGTTTTCGTTATCTCAATAAAAAGCCATCACATTTGGAAGATGTCCTACAAAATCGCCATGTTCCTGAGAGTATGAAACAGAAGTATAAAAAATGGATAAGCGCTGACATTATTCCTGATGAATTTAAGATTAGAGGCTATGTACCACAGAAATCCACTTCATATAAACCTGAAGTCCATGAAGCAATCAAAGAAATTCTAGCATTAACATTTTCCCCACTTTTAGCTGAAGACTCCATTATCTGCAAGCTCCCTGAGTCCTACATTGTGACCTGTGAGTTTGATGTGCTTAGGGATGATGGACTGCTATACAAGAAGCGATTAGAAGACAATGGCGTTCAAGTGACCTGGTATCATTCTGAGAGTGGTTTCCATGGAATTTTAGCCTTTTTTGGCTATGGGATTTTTTCCTTTTTCTCTGCAAAAAAGATAATGGATAGAACTGTGAGCTATATAAACAGTTTATAAAAGTTTTTTTCAGAACAAAGATGCAAGTCTTACATTATCCTTGGTGAATTTATACTTGGCAAAGAATGTAAAAACTTGTGATCTATATTTTGGATTTTGACTGCATTTTATACGTTCTAATATCTGCGTCTGCAGTGACTCTCAAACAAATCTTAAGATTATTTAAAGTAGTACCATTCTAGAAAGCATTATTATAAAACCACACCAATAAGATCGAAATGCACAAAGACAACACTTATCCTTAAGAAGTATAGTCAAAAGAAAGGCTTCTGTCTGAAGCAGAAGTCCTAACTGGAACTAGTATGGGTTTGATTTTGCTTGGAATCTGAGAAATTATGTTTTGGTTTGGAACTTGACTCTTAAACTGGAATCCCTAAACTTCAATGAGTGTGTACATGTTAGCAAAGTGCAGAGGTGAGACTTCTTTTCATTTTTGTACTCTTTGTTTTTCTTTCAAGATTATCTCATGCTCGGGACTACCTGTTATGCTACCTGTTATGCCATGCTTTTTGAAAAAGTTCTGAAGATCACAGATGTAAGAAGGTAGAGCAGGACATTATACTATCTTATCACTGTAATGCTGTGGCAATTCTATGATGCTTTCAACAAAAAAATAAAAATAAAAACTAGCACTTTAAATACTTTTGTTACAAGAGCACATTACATTTTCTAAACACATAATGGCTGATAAACCTAAACAAACACCTCATGGTGAAAGGAACAATGCAATACTGGCAGACAGAGACCACAATCTTGCTAATTTTACCTAGTCAAACCTGTGCTGTGCACAGCAATTAATTTACCAGACGACTGGACTATCCAAGACTATTGCATATGATCATATAACTGTGGAAAGATAATATAAACTGAAAGTCCAGAAACACCATTGGGTGGGCTATTTCTTTTTTTTAATCTGGACTTTTGCTGGTTTTAAACAAAATATTTCCTTCTACTTCAGAATATTTTACAATGACCATGTGCCCTATTAAAAACACTCAGCTTCTCACTGGAAAAAATGATGAAATTTCATTTTTTTATAAAGTTTTCTAACTAAAATGACATGGTACTTCCCCCTCCCATCATTTCCAATTTAACTTAAAAAAAATTATAACATGGCTGCTTAACGAAGTTAGATTTTTACCTCCTTCATTTCCCTGAGAATTTGCAATTTCAACAATGTTCTGACATTCTAGTTGTTTGAAGAGTTGAAGACTCAGATTCATAACTAATATTTCAAGCCTCATTTAAACTACAGCATCTCTGCGTTAGCACAATCCCATTCTACAGCAAGAACAAGATAAAGCAGTTTGATCTGAAACTCTTTAATTTCTGATTACTTTAAATCATTTTATGCTGTACCTGTTGCACACTGAGAGTTACTGAAGTTTACCTGATACAAGGCAACCTGGTCATGAATCTAAACTCAGCCTCCTGCGGGTTTTTTAACCATGTTCTTCTTTTAGAAGAAAACACAAATACTGAAAAAACTGAGATTGAGGCAATGACATAGTTTTATAAGTGGATCTTTCCAAAAAAACATTGGTGACAATACATTTGGCCCTTTAGAGTGACAATCGTCATATGCAGGTTCCTATCTCTGCATAACCTTAGGGAAACTCTTCTTCTGAATAGTGTTTCGTAGTCTCACAAACTCCAAGCACACAAATACCCTGTGTCCATTTTTCACCTCTAATTAATTTAACATTAATGCAGTTATGAATAACACTCTTCTCCCAACTAAGGACCGGTTTCTTGCAAAAATTCTGAAATTATGCTGGCATAGATCTTTTAACGAATTCGGAACTTTGACCAACTTATCTTCCGCAAAATAAAGGGAGGAGCAAGAGAGAGTGCGAAGGATATCTACCAACATATCTGTAAAATGGAGGACAAAGGTTTTTACTTGTGCAACCTTACGACGAACAAAGAATCAGGAAGTAACAACGCAAAGATATCTGGGAAAGTCAAATCAAAGACATTTCAGATCACTTTGCTGCTCAGCAAAATGGCAGTTGTTTACACACTGCTGGTGTTATTCTTAGCAGTTTTTGTTGCTGGATTTATATTGTTGGTCATGGGAGCAATTAATTTCGATATCTCCAACTCAGAAATTCCTCCTGGAGTGAATCAGCCTGCAAAGCTCCGAATCGTTCACATATATTTAATAAGCAGTGCTGTGGTGGTAAGTTAACCTGGTCTGATTTCTGGGGGAAGAACGGCGAACCTGTAGATTTTAAACTTAATGCAATGCTAGAACCCTGCTCGGAATTGATTTTCAGAGAGGAGAGCAGGGCATAGCTACCATGCTGCATGTTGTATTTAGAAGCTCAGTTTTGCTAAAGAAACCTCTACCAGATTTTTCACACTGCCGTTTATTATTACAGTCCTGTCTAGCTCTTACATTAGGCAGTATGTAAACGCTGCCTAACACAAGCTTTTGAAAGTCTGACTGTGCTTCTACACAATTGTGCTGACCTAGCAATAATTTGATTAAGAATGCTTGTATATGTTGGATCATTTATATTTCCATTCTAGGTTTAGAATGTATCAGATGACTTTGGGCCATGGTTTCAAGCTTTCTTGGACTTGGGGATGAGGAGTTCTGTATTTGTTCCGAAGATAAAATTAGAAACTGAACATTTCAGAAATCATTTTGGGAAGGGGGAGTTTTTCTCATGCATGTGACAAAATTAGGAACATTCCCTAAAAGAAGCTGAAGGAATTCCACCTCCCCTAAACAAATACTTGTAACTCCTGCAGCAACTAAGCAGGCTTGTCTGATGGGGTTGAGGGGTTCTGCCTAACTTCTTCAGGTGAAATGGCCGGTAAAAGAGTGGGAAGCTACCCAGTCCATAAGAGCTGAAGCCCTTACCAGCACTCAGCTTCTGGTGATCTCTGCTGATAAATGATCTCACTGAATCAGGAGCATTTCCATGCAGCGACAGATCTATAGATGCTGTGATGAGGGAAGGTGTTAGAAATACATGACCTAGCAGAAGTTGTGCATATATTTAATAAATTACTCAAACACCTCCAAGAGGGACAAACCATGTAAAACAATAAAAAGCAACCCTCTGTCAGAAATATTCTAGATTATAGTGGACCATAGTAAGGAAATGTAGGTATATATTCTCAAGCTTTGGCAGCACACAAATTGTAACTAGAAAGAGATTACTTCAGCAGCTGGAAAAGCCAGTTCTCTTTTTATCATCTATACACTGCCCATTAGTATCATAAAACAGAATTGTATGCTGCAATGTAAACAACACAGAATGAAAGAAACCAAACAAATTGAATGTGAAGGTGAGAATATTCTTTGTCGTTGTTCCATTTCTGCTTGGAAAATAGCAAATAGAAAAGAACAAATAATTTTATCATGTTTGTATAGAATGAGAGACACTAAGACGTGCCCTGCACATGGGTCAGGGCAGTCACAAACACAGATACAGCCTGGGCAGAGAATGGATTGAGAGCAGCCCTGAGGAGAAGGGCTTGGGGGTGCTGGTGGATGAGAAGCTCAACATGACCCAACAAAGTGCGCTCACAGCCCAGAAGGCCAACCGTGCCCTGGGCTGCATCCCCAGCAGCATGGGCAGCAGGACTACGCAGGGGATTGTACCCCTCTGCCCTGCTCTGGGGAGACCCCCCTGGGAGTCCTGCGTTCAGCTCTGGAGCCCTCAGCACAGGGCAGACCTGGAGCTGTTGGAGCAGGTCCAGAGGAGGCCCCAGCAATGATCCGAGGGCTGGAACCCCTCTGCTGTGAGAGCTGGGGCTGTTCAGCCTGGAGAGGAGAAGGCTCCGGGGACACCTTAGAGCAGCCTGCCAGTACCTGAAGGGGCCTACAGGCATGGACACAAGGGCATGGAGTAATAGGAGAAGGGGTAATGGCTTCAAACTGAAAGAGGGGAGATTTAGATTAGAAATAAGGAATAAATTCTTTACTCTGAGGGTGGTGAGGCCCTGGCCCAGGCTGCCCAGAGAAGCTGTGGCTGCCCCCTCCCTGGAAGGGTTCAAGGCCAGGTTGGACGGGGCTTTGAGCACCCTGGTCTGGTGGAAGGTGTCCCTGCTCATGGCAGGGGAGTTGGAATGAGATGATCTTTAAGGTCCCTTCCAACCCAAACCATTCTATGATTCTATGATTGTATGACTAGTTTTTCGAACAAATTAAAACCAGTATGTTGCAAAATGTATTAGTTTCTTCACCCTCAAAATCAGGCATGGAGAACATTAAGTCATTGAAGAAAAGGTCTTTCATAGGTAAATATATTGAGAGTCATAACACTGTACTGACAATCCACACAAATATGGCAGTCTAATAAGCAATATTCATAACAAAACATTGAATAATAGGAGCTTGATCCAAACCTTCATAAGGACTGAAGTACAGCTGTGGCATGACTAAATAATGTATTTCAAGGCAGAGGTTATGCCTTTTTTTTTTATTTTTGCAAAGTTACATTGGACCAATAGCTGTCATTTGTATTCTTTTTATCTTCTTGTGCCTGGCATGAATATCACTACAGCATATAGAAATAACAGAAGTTTAGTCCTACTAAATATCTCAGGATCTTCTTGCCAGTGCATTGCACACATCGCTGAAGACTTCCCAGATGAATCAAAAAGCAATTATCAGATATATTCTCAGCTTAGTCAACTCTACTTTCGGCAAGTGTCCATATAATGCAAATCAGCACACGAACTATCACCTTTCACATCTTCTCAGGGGCAAGGACTGAATAACCTGTCTTCCATGTTAGGTAAAGGACCCGTTGAGAAAGCAAAGGGATCTATTTCACCAGTTTGTGCTAATGCCGTGTTGTTTGGGGATTATGTTCTTTGGTGAAAGCTGCTGTTCATGTGACCTCTCATGATGCTACTGTTATTTGTTCAGTTGTACTATACCTGTATAACTACTGAAATACTTCATGATTGCCCTGAATACACGACTTTGACATCACGAGAGTATTGCCCATACAGCTCCTTTATTTTGGAAAATACAGAATCTCTTGAGTGAACTTCCTACTCTTTTTTGTCTTTGAACAGGGAAAGATTTTGGAAAATATTGGCATCTGCAGTCAGATTAGCTTTGTCCGGTACATGCAAGGTTGGAAGACTCTAGGAGTGGACCCGAAGCTCTTCATCAAGGACCTGGAGTTTGAGAAAGTGCCTGTAAGGATTTATCAGCCTAAGGTTCCATCTCCCAGCCAAAGGAAAGGAGTTATGTTTTTCCATGGAGGAGGCTGGGTATTTGGAAGTCTTGGTAAGATGCCTAACAGAAAAAATATTATAATTTACTTAAAGAAGTATCTACTTCATAAAGGGTAAAGTTGATTGTCACTTGATCTGTAGCAGTTATGAAGCCCCAGTATAACCACAGATGAACTTTCCTAAGTTTTGCTGTCAGAAGAAAGCATCTGCAGTGCATTATGTGATTTTTCTTAAAGACAAGGACAATGAGATATGAGCGGAAAAAATACAGTAAGGAAATACGGAAATAGCAGGATGAGGAGGTACAAAGATCTGTGGAGCTGTGTAGGAAGGGGCAGAGAAAAGTAGAGAGTATTTTCTTCTTGCAATTCTTTGACTTAAGTAATAGACAACACCAGTACTCTGGAAAAAACAAACAAAACAAAACATACCCAAACCCCACCAAATGTGTTTCTTTCAGAGACCCACGAAAACCTATGCCGCGCTATTGCCAGAGAAAGTGAATCAGTGGTTGTATCTGTTGGGTGAGTCTTTCCTCATGCTGTTTTTTAGCGACTATTTCCTATAGTGTAAATATCACCTCACAGCTTCCCTTCTCATAGGAACAACCATTCTCAGAGAAATGTTTCTTGTGGGACTTGCCAAGCATATGACTTACAAATTCATTCTGCTCTTGTTAGGAACCACTGAAGACTGACTCAGGCTCAGTTTTCGCTGTATGGCTACATCACAAATAATGCTTTGGGATTACTTGCTGGAAAATGAAATAGCTCCAGTTTATTTATGATCAACTGCTGGAGAAAGGGAAAATTCTGAGGTAATCAGGGTATATTCCTGGTTACAGGAAACAGTATTTTCTGCAATACATTTAAAACTAATATTTCCTTCTCAAACATTTGTTGTCTCCTTTTGTGTATTAGGTATCGTTTAGCCCCTGAACACAAATACCCTGCTGCGTATGAAGACTGTCTTAACGCTACCATACACTTTATGAAGAATATTGAGCACTATGGCGTGGACCCT
>Ga0065711_1029791_pt1 | contig 34809 bp, 15 predicted proteins | sample Hoacrofraction12_FD_59098 | JGI IMG/M metagenome (GOLD analysis project Ga0065711, IMG submission 59098) | Hoatzin crop microbial communities from Cojedes, Venezuela - Epithelial fraction 12 v2 (version 2) | ecosystem: Host-associated > Birds > Digestive system > Esophagus > Crop | place... | reverse complement strand
CCTGTGCAGCCTGCTGTAGGTGACCCTGCTTCGGCAGGGGGGTTGGACTAGATGACCCACAGAGGTCCCTTCCAACCTCTACTATTCTGTGATTCTGTGATTCTGTGATTCTGGTCCTCTCCATTAATATTGCTAATATTATCTTTATTTACCCACCTGACCCAAAAGATTCATCTATAAGAACAAAGCTAAAAGCGTGTTGAGGGTTTCCCTTTGTTGAAAGGACAGGTGGTATACTTTTCTCTGAATGTTTTAAGCAACACTGTGCTTTGGAAACAACTGTGTCTACAAAGAATAGGCACTCTGTTTCCGAATCAGCCAAACTTCAGGCTTCCATAAACTGGTGCTGCATGGTTGTCCTAGCTTATCTTCTCAGCTGGCTGCCGTAGAGCAACAAACTGAAAGTCTTGGAAATACAAGCTGTTTCATATGGAAACTGGAGGCTAGCAGGATATTCTGGGAGCCTGTCTTTTTTGAGAAATCATAAGCTTGGAAACCAGGTGAGTGGCCAAAGCACTGGGCTAGAAACTGCCTGGAAAGCAGATACCTGCTTGCAAAGAGGACTTTTAGTCTGCCTTTCAGGAAGGGTTATCTTCAAACTTGAGTTCAGATACATTCCCCTTGTGAGCACAGAAACTTTGTCATCAAGATAGAATAGAAAATTCAAGTAAAAATTTATATGGGATTAGTATGTTTGTATTATATTTTGAGGTTCATTGTTTCAGCCTCTGAAGCTGGATCTGAAATTACGTTGAGCTTTCATACATTATATAATATACAATTTAAAATTATGATGCTAGATTTAGGCACCCACCATTAGTGGAAAATATTGATATTTTATGAAATTCCCACATATTTAATGGCATATTGTGAAATTAAACTCGCATGTTTGTGGAAGACTTGGTATTGCAGAGATAAGTACCATAGAAAAGATAATAGGAAAAAATTAATTTTCATCTTCAGAGCTAAGTTTGAACAGAATGATATAAATGAAGCATGAAGCTCCATATTGAACCCCTTAAAAAAGCCACAAAATCAAAATCTTGAAGAACTCTTCCTTGAACAAAAAGTATTTGTTCTCTTTAGAGAGCGAGCTCACATTGCTGTGAAAAAATGTGATTTATATTACTAAAGAATATGTTACTGTGCATAAACACCAGTTGGATGAACTGAGAAGGTAGAGGTTGAATTTCCTGACTTTGACTTAAGTCAAATAAACTTTAAGAAATTTAAGCAGATGTTGTGCTATGGAGGTATGTGGGAAGAAAGATAATCTACTGGAAATCAGCTTTAGCAGGCTATGCTTTTAGATGCAGTCTAAATATTCCGTTAAATATTTTCACCACCCTTCCTGAAAAGATGCGCTGCTGCTCGGCAAACACATAGCAACATCAGACCTACCTGCAGAATAAAAAACTGTATTAAAGCAATAGAAAACAAACAAGTGGTCTCTTAGACAATTTGAATTTTCCAAGAGCAAAATACAACATACACAGTGTAAAAATTGTGACCCTGACACATTATAAAAAAAATACTTATGCGATTAATTGTCATGATGTCAAAATAAATAGAAGAGCATCAATTAAGAACTACATGATGTAGCCATGTCAGTAGCAACTTGTATCTGCATAACATACACAAATTACTATGTGGGTTGTTATTCTGTAGATATAATGCTAAGAATATAGAATCATAGAATGCTTTGGGTTGGAAGGGACCTTTAGGGGTCATCTGGTCCAACCCCCCTGCAGTGAACAGTGATATCTTCATCTAGACCAGGTTACTCTAGAGTCCCGTCCCACCTGGCCTTGAAAGTTTCCAGGGATGGGGCCTCCACTACCTCTCCGGGCAACCTGTGCCAGTGTTTCATGTCATGGTAAAAAATTTATTCCTGAAGTTAATGGGAATTAGAAAGTTTCCAGGAAAAAGGGAAAACCACTTATCTATGGAAAAAAATAACAATGTTATTGTTATAAAATAACAAAGCATTAGGGACTCCAGCTAAAATTTTTTGGTACTAAGCAAATATGAATGAATTTTAGAGATCTCATTTTGCTGGCAACATTGGTAAGGCTACTATTTCTCCTCCTTTTTTTCCAAGATATTTCTGTACCTTTTAATATTGGTTGCTACGTCACTATCTCTGCTCACCTATCTAAATTATTTCCTGTATAAATAATGTATCGGCTTCTTACAACAAATGCTTTCCAGACATCATGTTGCTACATTTTGAAGCATATAACATTACATTTCCTGTTTATGTATTAGTGCTTCAGGCTGCACCAAATTTAGCTAAGAGGGATTTAAAGTCTTTGTGCTAAGTGGAGATGCTTTTGCTTTTAGGTAAAACTAAAGAGTACATGCAAGGTAAAACTAAAGAGTACATGCAGCTATCCCTGAAGTCATGTACAATGCTTTTGTTTTCGTGGCTGATGACTCAGACCTTTAATGTTTACTTGTTAAGTATATCTTTAAGGAGAGAGGGTAGTGTTAACATTTGCAATGTTGGACCAGTTACAAGATCAAACTTAATTTCTAACAGGTCCATGCCGTTCTTACCTACAGTCTTTTTATCTCCTGTCAGATACTGCCAGATATGGTAACAGTCATTTCTGATTGTTTCATAACTAGGCTTAATTAAAAGGATGCTTTGCTATAAATTTAGATCAGGTTTTCTACAAGTTGTGATGTATTCAAATATCATATTGCCAAGACAGTTATGTCCGCAGTTTTTATATATTTAATGGCACTAAAGTTTTTATTTACGTTTTAAAGCATTGATTTCTGATCACACTAATACTTCTACGGATTTTCTTCAAGGATAGCTTTTGGATTTTTTTAGCAATTTGAAATGTTTCTCATTAATCCAGCTCTTGCTCAGAATGTTAATCTGGGGTTTTATGCTGCTACCTGAAAACAAGACTAAGATTAGGCGCACGCCACTGAATGCCTGCAGCAGTAGAACAGTTAAATGTGGTACCACTTAGTTATAAGGGAACACAGGGTCATACTGACACATTTACAGCTAGTGAAAGGGGCAGCATTGATAGGTAGCTGGCAAAACACCTGGTTGAGAAAACTAGTAACTCCTTTTCACAACTGAATGGTAGAAGTTTCTAATTCCAGAATATAAGACATCATGTGAAATAAGGCAATGGACTAGTTTAAGAAGAAAGCAAAATTAGAAGGCTAAGCATAATATTCAATACCATATGCTTTGTTTTGCCATTAAGAGCTGAACTTCTTCCTTAGAAAGGCATTTTGTCAGGCCTCTGCTTCCCTCATGGCTGTTCCCATGCACAAAATGGTGTCTCAATGACAAACATTAACACTAGATTTGTTTCATAGTCCATGAACATTTTTGCTCTGAATGTTGTTCCATTAGCACTGGTATTTCACCTCTAAAACATCACAAACAGCTACAAAATCAACGACTGAAAGCTGTTTTTGTGAGTGCCTAATGCAAATTTAATAAGATATGGTTGTTCATGTATCTGAAGACAGTTTAGCTCTACAGACTCAGTAACCCTTCTCCCTGGGACCTTAACCAGACATAATGTTTCAAGAAAAAGAAGATCCGTCCACAAACTTTCTAGGATAAATTTAATATTGGAAAATTGCTGTACCTGGCAGCACAGTTTGGGATTCCACAAAGGTCACACGCAACAAAAATTATTAAATGAAAATACCTGTAGATGGGGTCAGTGACCACTGTTTCTTAGGCAAAATCCTAAAGCCAATTAAGGTTACCTAGACAAGAAAGTGTGCAGACAGTCTCAGCTTCGCTGAAGAAAGATTTTAAATGTTTAAGAAACTGACAGTCCTTGCAGCTCAGCATCAGAATGGCACAAAACAGCTGAGCAAAAATGTAGGAATAAATATTACATAAGCTCCAGCTACTCCTGGGAGCTTCATTCACTTTACAGATCATAATATCAACTCCCTTAGATCTGAAAAGCCTATTTTTAAACTGAAGGCACTATTTATAAATGTGGCCTGAATCAAGAAGTCCACGTGCACATTAAATTTGAATAGCGTGGTGGGCCTGTGGGTTTTGCTTCTTATTAGCAAATTAACCCTGATGCTGCAGGTGGCGATGCAGGGAAATTTGAAAGGCTTAAAGACCGCAGTGAACCTTTTAGCTTTAAGTACATGTAGGAAAATGTTTCTCTTTCCTTTTAAGCTGAAAGAAGACCTCATATTATTTAGCTATTTTCTTAAATCCTCATTCAAATACAGAGACCCTCTATCATCTAGTTGGGACACTAATGAAACCAGCTATATAATTACAGCCATGGCAATTGCCTACAGATGTAATGATGTCAGGCAGGTAGCTTGTTAGCACTGAGGAGAGAGTATTAAATATTTACGATTTGAACTCATTTATAACCTAATTAAAGTAGAGATTCTGAGTGTCATAGACAAGTTCAGATAGTGCAATAACCTAAGTAACCTCAACTTTTAACTGTAGTTGATAGACATGCAGGGTGCTGAACCTTACAGCTCTGGTCAGCTGGAGAACTACATAACAGTATATTTGAGAGATATGGAAGAATAGATTTGTTAAAGACCATGTTAGCAGAATAATCCATATTGTAATACTTTATTCCAGTGTGCTGCAAGTTGAAGAAAATTTGACATAATCAGCACAGCATAAATGAAAGATCATACCGAAGCACTCTGAAAAGAAAATGTTAAACTGTATTTAGATTATAATAATTATCATACAGAAACTTCCAGTGAAGCTGCAGCAACAATTTAATTTGAAATGCCTATGCCATCTTCTGGCCAAGAAAATTAGATGCATGAAAGAGTAATTGGCAGAAAATGGCAGTGAGGAATTATATAATACTCAGAATAAAGGAATGGAGGATTTTGGTGTCAGATCCAAGTTGACTGTAGCCAAACAGTATGTAGATATGATTAAGTAGATTTGGAGATGTGCCAATAGCGTAGATTTCTCTGTGACTTTATCACCTAGCATCTTCTTCTGCAATCCCATGGCACATGTGCGAGCGAGACAGTTACTACTCTTCTTCTCATAGTCTAAAAATATTTGTCTGTGCTATTCTTGGTGGTTCAGTCATGAGAGGAAAGTGATGTGAGTTTTACTGTCAGGCAGAGAAAGGAATTGAATCCATATGCTGGATGAGTGCTACAGATTTGGGGATGTACCTTGCCCCTGGCAGTTTTGTGTGACATGTCAGGGCTGCTTTGAAAATCTCTCTTGTATTGGACCTCTCACACAATAGGAGTACATCATTATTTGTACTAGGCAGTAGATTAAGTAGGTGCATGGGATATTGAATATCTCAGTACTGGCAAGACTGAGGTATTTCTGGGTATGCCAAAGAGGGTAGTGCTATCCACTGGATGAATTTGTGACATGAAATATAAAGCACCTGAGAAAAGCAGCAGTAAAGAAAAGGCCTAGACTACCATTGCACATTTAGGCACCTAATGTAGGGGTAGACAGGGGTTGACTGAAGATCTTTTGTGGACCTAAACTTAAAAATCTAGAGGTGGTCAGGGTTTGGGTCTTTTTTAAGGATTTTTAAGAAGTGCAGTTTAGATAGGACTTTAAATCATAGCAGTTGGAGCTACCAGTGAACCTTAAGACACACTCATCTTTCTACTACATTATGCAGTGCCACGAAATGTTTTGCATTGAGACTCTACACAGTAGGTTCATGTCTATGACATTTTGCTTCAGAAGCAGCAGCAAATTGAACAAGACTTCTGTTCTTTTACAGAAACCTCTAAAATTTTATCAGAGTAATATCTATCTAATACATATTTACTTTGGTAAAAAAATTGTGTTACCAAAGTAAAACATACAAAACTGTATGACAGTTACCAAAACTGGCACTGTCATACAGTTTTGTAGTTTTATAATATAGAAATAATAGATGAAAGTGACACTTGTTAAATAAGTAGTCCTGGAATGGAACAATTCAGTTTTTTAAAAAACATTGAATTGACAGAACTCCAGTAAATGTTGATAAAATAAACAGTTTAATTGCTGTTTGACAGAAGTTTGAAGTGCTGTATGCATATTTCCTGACATTCAGAATGAATATTGCTGTTGTTATGTGCCCCATTCAGTGTGTAAATATATGATTTTTCAGTTCTGTGGGTGTTCTTTCCCAAAATGCAAAATAAGGGCAACTAATCCAGTCAGATGTAATTTTATTTAAATAATTATTAACTTAGATTTTGTTTGTCCACCCAGCCAAAGGTGAACTAGTACATAACATAAAATATCAAGAAGGCTTGTAATGACATTGAAGTGAATCAGCAAACCCTGCTGTCTTGCAGGTGGAAATTAGAAACAGAGGCAGTTAGACGTAGTGGTGGATGTCTGGAGTTCTGTGACCCTGGTTTTGGCTTTGGTATCTGCCTGGACTGTTCTTTCTGCAGTTTACTGGGCTGGTGCGCTTTCAAGGTCAGGACATCTCTTGCCTTTGAACCTCAGCCCCTTCTACCATGATGACAAAATTTCAGAGACCAAATAGATTTGCCTGAGTAACTTATCCACTTTTACAGAGGGGAATTATATTACCACTTCTGATTTGATCTTTTCTGTCTGTAATTTCTGTGATTCATTTGGGAGGAAAAAAATCCTGTGGAACAGCCTGTTTTCCAGAAAGGTATTGCCTAGATGATACAGAACACTAAGGTTGTCATCACAGTTCAACAAGCTGTATGAAACCGATTAGAATAGCAATACCGCTAATGTCAGAGGAGCACACTAATGAACTGCATTGCAGCACAATGAGTATAAGAGCATTTTTCCCCCTTCAGCTGTATGTGCATTGGAGACTGGAAACAAATGGAAGGACAAAAATGGCACTATCACAGCAGTACCACAGCTCAGGTAAATAAAACTAATAATAGAGTTATGAGACTAAAACAAATTAAACGGAGAAAACAGGTAAAGGCAGAGAAGGATGCTTGTGAAATAAAATTATGTTTTATATTAGTACAAAATCTCATAGATCAGTCAGGATCGGTGCTAGAAAATGGGAAGATACAGCCTATTCCCTTCCAAGTTGTAATATGTACTTCTAGAAAACAAGTAAGAGAAAACAGGAGAGTGAAGGTGCAGCCACGTAACTGACAACAGACTTATAGACCGTATCTAATATCGGAAACAGGAAATCCCTTTCCCGAATCTCTTTGAAAGTCATAGTTTTATGTAGCAGTATTTTGTGGCTGAATTTGTCCATAGAATTATTCACGGGAAGAAAAAGAAGTTAAAAAACTCTCAAGAGTACAACATAATCCATATTCTTTCTGTTATGACTAATAGTAGTGCAGGTGGTCATTCAGCTAATCTCACATTTAACTAGACAGTCCACAGTAGACAGAAAAGTTAATGAAAAGGGTTCTACAGTCTTCCCAGTTCTTTCTACTAAAATCAGCAATGGTGGGACACCTACCAGGAAACTGGAAAACAGCACTATAGAAAATATCACTTAAATATAAACATATTTGTATTTACTCTCCCTTCCTCCATCCATTCTCTATTTTTCTACTCTTCTTCCAACTCTTATTTATTCCATCACATCTTTGCTTTCCTTACCGCCTTACAATGCTAAATCTTTTATGGTTCTGACAGGAACCTTTTTTGCTCCCTTCTTTCCTTTCCTCTCTTTGTCTGTCCCAAGTTCCTTAAAAAAGGGGAGAAGACACAGAAGATTATCATGTTACACTCCCACCTCAGCAGTCTGATGATTTTTAGGGGATATTCCATTCTGTCATTATCAAAGACCCAGCTGCCTCCAGTTCTTCCTGACTCTCTTTCATTTCTTCATTTTCTCTATTGTGCTACAGCAAAAAACCTGAAGTTGAATGGTCCCAGACCACAGGGGGCAAGTGAAATGGTATCAAGTATCATGGGGAATTCACTAGAATAAGTGCTATTTTAACTGCAATATTAGTGGGATTTGTTGATGAAAGTAACTTATTGTGTCAAGAGCTCTTGCTCTTCCATAGCATCAGAAATGCATTTAGCACTGGAAACTAAAAGGACAAAGAAGTGGAACTTGTATATGCATGGCAGTAAGGCCAAGGATCTTAATACCTGTCTTGCCTAACATTTGTCTATTCCTCTCTATGAAAAGGAAATGGGAAAACGACGACTCTGGAATAAGAGAGAGTGAAGACCCCATGATGTACAGTTCCTTTCCTCTGTGATAAGTTTTATAAACCCTGAGAAATTTACTCCAGCAATTGAACCAGCATAGACTGTTCTAGTCTCACACGGGAACACCTACACTGTCCTCCCGTGTCTGTGTATATCCGAAGCCTGCCAGGAGAATCCCTTTCTCAGCATGCGTCTTTGTAATTTGGTGAGCACCCACACTGACTGCAGGCTTCTGCACCTGCTGCACTGGGGTGAAAATATGGTAAGAAGTACAAATCAAACCTAAGCTAGTTACACTGAGTGTCAAGCAAATTCAAACTATGACAAAGCAACAATTTAGGTTTCAGACAACTTTCTTAGAGCATGGCGGTGTGAGAAATCTATTCAGGATTGCTGCAACAAGCAATTAAAATCATAGTGCTGACAGTTGAAGTGTGTGAAAAGCTTAGAAGAATTGGTATATTTTCCCCCTTTGTATTATTTAAAATAACATGGATTTAGACATATGACACAGGATAGAATTATAAGAAATTAAGGAAGTAGGTAGTTTATTCATTATTGCCTAGAGTCATACAGGTAATTAATTATTACATTTTAGCACCTGTATAGTATAGTTGACTCAGAAACAATGTTTGCTTTCTTATATTACATGTGTATTTTAAAATTGCTCACTGATAAAACCTCAGGCTACAGTTGAAATGTTGTTTAGAGGAGAATCTGTGTTTCAATTTGTATTAAAAAGTTGGGGGAAATATATAATTTCCCTGCACCTAAACTTTTCCCTCTTTTCTTTCTTTCCTAAGGATCTAATTTTTAGTGCTCTAACAGAACTAAAATGGATTTGGAGAAAAGAGTTTCTCAGTTTTCTAATTCTATCCCCATTGTTAGTAGAAATAGTCTACAGAGATGTTAAGAAAAACTTTAAACATTTATGACATTTGAATGACTAAAAAAATAAGGCTTCTCAGGATTCTTATCTTTGTACACTTTAGTTTCTTCATTACAAAAGCAACTGGCAGTACAGATGAAATAACAGGGTCAAATTGACTACAGAGAATTTATTTGTTTTTAAAAAATATTCTTAAGTCATTATCCTTAATTCCTCAGATGAATAAAGATATAAGAGCTTTTTTCAGTGCTTTTCTGGGCAGCCTAAAATATAGCCTATGACTTCACTGCAGAAAAATAATGAAGCTATCCTAAATTCATACCAATACCTTTATAGTATGCAATAATATGAGAAGTACTGATGCACACGTACATCAGCTGGTTATTCTGTAACAAGATTCATGACGGCATTTAAAGACATTTAAATTGCTCAAATAATTTTAAATACCTACCTAAGCTTTTCATAGTACAAAATGTTTGGAATGTCCTCCATTTAGGCATGATGTCCTATGGGTGAACTGATAGTTACTGCTTATGATAGAATATAGAATATAGAAAGAGGACTCTTGGCTTGGATATGCTGTTATACTTGCAGCTAGTGAATATATCTCCACTTAATCAATTTTTTGCCATCAGTCTGAATGAGAAATCTTCCACAGATGTTGGCTCTAGTTTGACCATGCTCTGAAAGTTATAATGAGGAGGGGAATTAATTTATTGCTGTTGCTTTTTTTTTTTTTCCCTGCATGATAGGATTTTTCACACAGCACAGAATAAAATTTCCAAGCAATAATTATTTGAGAGAAACTAATAAGAGAAACAGTCAGGGATGATTGCCCTTTGACATCATATAAGACTTCAGGTATTTCAATAACATACCCTGATGAGCTTACATAAGTGAGGTCAACCTCTTAAAGGATTTTCCTTCGCTTTAGTAAATACATATAGCACCAAAATTTTTCAGTAACCTCTTGGTTAGTTAATTAACAAATACATGACTGTTATATTTAATGCTTATTAGAAATGAAATGAGGTTTGGATTTATGCCTTTTGTCTTAACAGTATTAAATGAAGTTCTTTACTAAGAGCTCACTTGCATGGAGACATGCAATTTAGCACGCTGATGAATTTGCCAAACCATTGCACCCTTAGAAACAGGCTTTTGACTAGAAGCAATTGGCTAAAATAATGATTTAGCTAGCTCCACTGACTTCAGACAAGTTGAAGCAGTGTGAGCAAATAAATGGCTCTGTGCATTGAATACATCTCATAATTTTATTATTGAGTTATTATTCCTTTCCATCTTGTTTTAGTTACTTGCCTGTTCTCTGGGTTTTTCTTTCACGAAGAGCGGTGTGGAATTTCTCAAAATTTATTTTTCTATTGTTCAAATCTAAACTGTCTGTTTATCAACCAGTGTAGTCAAAGGACAAGGAGGCTATGGCACTAGCTAATAGGAAGGAAATACATAAATGCTGTTGACTTTCAGTACCTACGTATGTCTTCCGAACTTATCACTCAGGGTTCTCACATGTAGAACCAGAAAAATCTGTCCAGTACACTGAAGTAAATTGCTGAAACCAATACTTGCTGTCAAAAATATTGGATTTTGTATTATGGTAATTTCAGTATGGTAGCATTTAAAAGTTGTGTTATGACATCTCATCTGAGTATTCGTACCCATTCATTTTTGTTATGACTCAGTAATATCCTAACTGCTCACCTTGAGAATCCAAACACAATTTGTAAAAACAAGTTCAATACCTCCAGTGTAAAAAATGTGAACCCTTTCTCTGTGTGAAAATAAAATAGGTTTGGAAAACTATACCATCAATAAAATCTTAGTGTCATAATATTATATATTTAATATCTTGGCTGTTGGAGCTTCTTTACTTTTTTTAATGCCTACTTTTTTCTTACACTCCTTTCTATCTTTCTTTAAATTTAGAGAGAATCTTCCAAAAAAAGCTTTTAAGCAAGCTGAAAAACTAAATATAGACAGCTAAAGATAGTATCCTTTTAAATATTCAGTAAAAACTTTGCCCATACTCCCTCTGAACCTTACTCCTGAGTTCTTTGTCTTTTCTTAGGTACAAGTTTTTAGTGTGCCAACATACTTCATTATTTAGCAAAATTTAACAAACCAGAAGTCAACACTTCTACTTAGGAAGCTAAAAATAAAGGAGGCACCCAAAGAAATGCAGGATAATTATCTCAATGAATATTAAAAAGAATATATCCCTATTCTGAAAGGATGCCAGAAAGAAGAGGTTTTGTGCAATCAGTGTATGTCGAGGATAAAGCGTATTTCTACTGTGTTGCAAAACCTGACATGCAGTTTATTTTGGAAATGATAGTGATGAGCAAGTGGTAAGGCAGCCTTAGCTTCAGACAGCACTGAGCAGTCCCTTTATTTTTCTTTACTTTGGTCTATTAGGAAATAATCACCTCATTTTTTAACATTATCCATGTAAAATGTTCTATAGGTGATGAAATGCTAAAAAAAGGGGGGAAAAAAGGTCTTCCACATCTCAACTAAAGCTTCCTAGATTTTATTACTTCAGTTTCAGAAACATCTCTATTTAGCTTTCTAGGTGAAAACATTCCTTCAACAGTTTTAAAAGTGAAAGACTGCTTGAGCTCCTCAGAGGGCCACTTCAGCTGTTTCCATCTATGAGCACAAAAGTGTCTGCTTTAGTAGATTAATGTATTTTGTACAGTAATAGCAGAAGGGCTTCTCCAAAAGATCTGAAGATTCTTCACTCTTTCAGAAAATATGTAAACCCAGACTAACAGCCTTCATTTGTGTGAAGTAAAACTGGTCAGTCCATGATGCAGAAGTAACCATTTTGGTAACACACAAAAAAACTCCTCCAAATTCTTTTATTGAAATTGTGTGTATCAGTTGCAACCACTGATGGGTAATAGTAGTATTTGCCATCATTGTATTAGTTACCTGATAGACCTGAATTCCTATTTTAGGAAAGTCCAAGGGGATTTTTTTTATAAATTCCAGTATCTGGAATAGGACAGTATCAGTTCTTTACTATATTTTTATGTATGTTTTATTAACAAGGTCAAGCTTCCTGTAAATTTGGTGTGGCAGGACGTTGAGCTGTTCAGAGCTTTAAAATAAATCAATTAACCTTCTCCTCACAGTGAGCTCAATGAAGAAAACAATTTAAGACAGACTAAAATCAAACCAGTTTCACCCTGCCTTTTTTGTACTTTCAAGGCAGCTCCTTTCTTCCATGACTGATTTCAGTTACTTCAAGGACTCTGATGGTCTCCTGTCATCCTCTTCTCCCCATTTCTTAGGCCTGATCTGTTTTCTGTTCTTCTCAGCCTTCTCAGTCCCTGCTGTAGCTTCAAGCTCTCTTCTTCATGATGCCTTCCTGCGCCTGGTGTTCCTTTTGGTCAGTGCTTGCTTTTATTGACCATGCTTACCTGCTTCTGAGGGAGAGAGTCATCTCCCCTTTCTTCTGGGGGATCAGCCTCTCCCAGACATACCTTTACTAACAGAATGTAACACTCAGAGTAAGAAAAATGAAACACATACCTTTAGTCAGACTTAAGGGAGAGAAGAATAGTAGTTAAACTTTTCATCTTCAGGACAATTGCTGAAAATGTCTCTTTTAAGTCTGCATGGAATTAAAAACCTATGCCAAACTACCAAGCCAAACAAATGAACAAACACTTCCAACCTTTTTCCTCCAGGATAAGAAGAAAATTAGTTATATGATATTTTCAGTAGATGTATAAAAGTGAATAGCAGGAGCAAGTTCAGGAGTGCTGACAATGTATCCACCTCAGCTTGGTCACCAAACCTTTCCTCTGATGATTAATTGTCTGAACATAAGGCCAGTTTGGAGGCAATATCACTGAGAGGCAAGCATTGCTCAGAATAAGAATGTGTTTCATGCTGCTGAACAAGTCCCTAAAGTGGGAAGAATAGGAGCTAAAATAGATGATAAAAGTGACAATATGGCAAAACTCCTTCCTATGACTGGCTACTAAGACAAATGAAAAAAACACTGGAAGAGAATGAGAGTTCTCGCGTAGGGAGAAAATATTTGGCCACAGAGGAATATGTTCTTCTGAAGTAAATACATTAAATTTAAATTACAGATATTAGAGCGGAAAATAATATGGCACCTTTCCTTAGTTACTGTTCCCCTTTAGTAAATCCTGTCCTGTAGGACACGGTACTCTTTTGCACCAAGACCTATTTGGAAAAGAAATAAGAAAGCTGTTGAGATGCTAGTTGTTCAGTATCTTTAGGCAGGCATAACTGAGGTTCAGCTCTTATTAACTGAGCAGCTAATATGAAGACAGGAGTCAGAAGTTAGCTTCTTACTATTTCCCTCTACCAAAGGGAGAACTTAATTGTGTTCCATGGACAAAGGACACACCTGAGTCCAACATGTTGTGCCAATTTGCAGTGGTTGGCTTGGTTTCCTTGATCTGTTCTAGTGCATAAATTTTCATGGAACTAACACTGTAGCTCCATGTTCCACACCAAGCTCTTAGTTTTTTCTGTATTAGACAAAAAGAACACAAAAAAAAAAGATACAAACATGTGAGCACCTTCACATACATATGAAAAATTGCTGTGAATATATTTTTCTCTGATACAAGTTAGAGTACCTACCCCTTACCACATCTCTAAAAGAAAATATAGCTGATCGGTTATTTACAATCTCAAGTGGGACCAGCACTAAATGGCAGACACAGGATCAGATTTTGCCTCTGCCTCATTGTTCAACTTCATAATTCCTTTTTTGTCCTACAAAACTTACTCTTGCCTAGCATTTGTATTCCTCCTTTTGTCAACTTTTCCATATCTATGTATCATGTATTTATAATCACTCTGTGGCGAAAATCTGTATTCTCCGGGATACAAATGCTACTGTATCTAAAAGTATACAGTTAAAAATCTTTTTTATTACTATATTGCCATTGCCGTCTTCATACACATAGTTAACATTTAACATGCATACTCGCATAACATCCTCACAGGAAAGCTCAGGAAGTATGGGCTGGATGAGTGGACAGTGAGGTGGATGGAGAACTGGCTGAATGGCAGAGCTCAGAGGGTTGTCACCAGTGGCGCAGAGTCCAGTTGGAAGCCTGTAACTAGTGGGGTTCCGCAGGGGTCAGTACTCAGCCCAGTCTTGTTCAACTTCTTCATCGATGACCTGGATGAAGAGTTAGAGTGTACCCTCAGCAAGTTTGCTGATGACACAAAACTTGGAGGGAAGGCAGATACACCGGAAAGCTGTGCTGCCATCCAGCGAGACCTGGACAGGCTGGAAAGTTGGGCAGAGAGGAACCTGATGAAGTTTAACAAGAGCAAGTGCAGGGTCCTGCACATGGGGAGGAACAACCTCATGCACCAGTACAGGCTTGGGGCGGACCTGCTGGAGAGCAGCTCTGTGCAGAGGGACCTGGGTGTCCTGGTGGATGACAAGTTGACCATGAGCCAGCAGTGTGCCCTGGCTGCCAAGAAGGCCAATGGCATCCTGGGGTGCGTTAGGAGGATTGTGGCCAGCAGGTCAAGGGAGGTTCTCCTTCCTCTCTACTCTGCCCTAGTGAGGCCCCATCTGGAGTAGTGTGTCCAGTTCTGGGCTCCCCAGTTCAAGAAAGATGAAGAGTTACTGGGGAGAGTCCAGTGGAGGGCTATGAAGATGATTCGCAGACTGGAACATCTCTACTACAAGGAAAGGCTGAGGGAGCTGGGCTTATTTAGCCTGAAGAAGAGAAGGCTGAGAAGGGACCTTCTAAATGCTTACAAATATCTTAAGGGTGGGTGTCAGGAGGATGGGGCCAGACTCTTTTCAGTAGTGCCCAGCGACAGGACAAGGGGGCACAAACTGAAGCAGAGGAAGTTCCGTCTGAACATGAGGAAGAACTTCTTCCCTCTGAGGGTGATGAAGCCTTGGCACAGGCTGCCCAGGGAGGTTGTGGAGTCTCCTTCTCTGGAGATATTCAAAACCGGCCTGGATGAGGTCCTGTGCAGCCTGGTCTGGGTGACCCTGCTTCGGCAGGGGGATTGGACCAGGTGACCCACAGAGGTGCCTTCCAACCCCGAACATTCTGTGATTCTGTGATACACAAGTTAACATTTTTTGTGACAATGAAGCTCTTCTCCCTGTTCTACCTATATCTCAGTGAGCAAAAATAGGCTAAAATGCACAGGATGCTAATCACCCAAGAATGATATAATTCTGTTATCCTTAAAGGACATAGAAATTATATTTCTGCAGGTTATGGTAACAATCAGGATTGTTATACTAAGTAATTGCATGAACATTTGTTCAAAATCCGGCTTGCTGTTGAGAAATGCTAGAGTCTAAGCATTAGAGGCTGCCTTTTCGTAGTGAACCTGGCTGCTCTTGCTCTTCTCCTACACAGAGACTTTCTAAAATGCAGTTTCCCAAGGCAGGAGGAAAGTGGAGCAGGTCTTTCTCCATCTTCCTATCACAAATGTATCCAGGAGCTAAAGCTCAGCATGGCAGTTCAACATGTTTGACATGCTGACATAGTTTTCGGTGAATATGTAAGTACAATTTGTAAGATACTGATCTATACATATTGCTTCTGTCAGTGTGCTTTCTAATGAGTTTACAAACCATAACTGATACAGCTATGTTCATATGTAGACATGTAACAATGACTATTGAACAAAAATGGGACATACAAGACTGGAAATAATCTTAGCTATATTGTCAAAAAGAAACATGGACTGCCATGCATTTATTATCTGATATCACTGCTGCCTCTAGTTCATAATGAAAATTTAAATTTTAATGTAAATTTGATCATAGTGAGTACAAGATTTAAGACTGTAAAATCATGCTATCCATGAGTTCAAATAAAAAATCAACCTCACAGCAACTCAGTTAGTTGTACAAGTACAGAGTATTTGGACTATGGTTTATAGTATTCAGTGAGTGCATTAGTATTTTTTAATGTGGTAAGCCTATCATTCATACATAACAGGATTCACTGGGAACACCAGTTACTATATAGTAATCTTTTAGTGTTCGCTACAGCACCTTGCTCATTCAGACTATTAATCTCCATAAAAATGAAAAGAGGGAGTCCCAATTCCCAAAAAAGCCAATGACAGAAGTCTAGCGAAATTCTGAAACCACCATGAATACATCCGGTATTTTAGATTTCTCAGACTCGTTCTTATTGCACACAATCAAGCCCTGCAACGAAGACACCTGCAAATTTCCATTAGCAGTAATTGCTGCATTTTATTATTTTAGTCACTTCATCCAAAGAAAAAATAACTAGAATGTAGTGACTTCAAACCAGTGCTTTTATGGAAGAAAATTCTGAGAAGCAATAGACTTAAAATACTAGCTGTTGGCTATTTAAAATCTTGCTATAGTCATCCGCTTTGGAATTTTTAAAATCAAATTCAGAAAAAGTAGCATGGTTACAAAAATCTTTAATGGGACTTGAATAGATCTATTTTTCAAATTTCAGCATAGTATCTTTTAAGTTTCAACATACTAATTCATTATGATGCAGTCTCCAAAATTAACATCAAAACAGGCATAACCTGTTTCCTTGTGAAGTTACCTATTCTGCAAATGGAATTAATTTATTTGCACTCAAGTGTGTTTAAGAGTGAAGAAAAGCACCCCAATAGATTCATCATACAAAGTTCTGAAAAAAGCTTTGAAGCAAATTCAAGGGTAAAGCCCCAGTTATCTCAACTGTTTGGTTTTCCTGGCAAAGCTTAAAGAAAATAGTGCTTTTTACAGAAAGTAGAAATATTTCCCTTTCTAAGCTGAACTTTGTATGCAGAAAATAGATTGAAAAGCAATGTGGAAAAAACTCACACAGAATACCAGAGAAATGGATGAAAATTGCTGATTGTTTATTTTAGGTGCCTTTTAGACACTGTATACTGTTTGTTGATAGATGGTGCTTTGCCCTGCTATATGGTAAGGTCAGTGCGTGCTGCAGAACTTCACCTAGTTTTCCCCGTTCATTTTCTGAGCAAAGGATTGTTTTTTAAAAAAAATCTCATGATTACTAGGCTGGATCAGGAGGTTAATTTAAAAAACCTAACATTTAGTACAGCAAACTTTATGTCTTTTAGAGTTTGCTAAAAGGTCAGAAAAGCAAAACTTCTATTTTCAAAAGAATGGTGGCATTCATAAGGACAAAGCTGTAACAAATTCTGGGCTTCCAGTAATCCTCAAAGAGCTGCAGCATGATCATGTCCAGCCTGACCTGAGCTGGCAGAAGTTATTGAAGATATATCACTTCTGCAGACAGTAAATTAATGGGACTGCTTCTAAAATGATGCTGGCTTTCTTTCATTCTTCTGCTTCCTTCTCTGTTCTTTGATTTCTTCTCCCCGTCTTCCCGCAGTTTGAGGCACAAGTAGTGGAAAACCTGTTATCTCTAGAAGATGAGCTCTGCTTCCAGAGCACAGAGGCTCCAAAAACAAAAGGAATGAGGCATTTGGAGATACCTTAATCACCCAAGGACCAGCTCTTTTGCTTCCTTTCATTATCTTACTGATAAATTGCTAGCAGATGGTATACGGGGAAAGACAGCCCGTAAAGAAAAATGTTTCATATTCCCTAGTCTAGTACATATGTGAAAGGGTATCGCAGTGTCCATCATTGGGTGGTAGACAGCTTTTTGTCCTGAAGTTTTTATGTCATGCAGTTAATAAAAAATAGGTGCCTTTGCCAATGGCATGTGTCAAGAGAAAGTGAGTTTGATTGTCTTTCTTATATAGCTGCTGGAAATCTTCAGAAACTATAATACAAATACCTTATACTGGTATTCTTGACATTCTAAACACATGGCAGTGTCTCTTGGAGATTGCAGAAGAGTGACTATAAAAATTATTAAAGTTGTTAAATATTTGAAAGAGTAAAAAAATCCATATGTTGCCTAGAAAAGTTTGCCATGAAACCTACTTCTAATCTTTCAGGTTATTTTTTATTCTAACTGGCAAATACTTTGTACGTCGTTTAGTGTTGGTGCAGTCACTGAAGTTAACAAAGCTGTCAAACCTGACATCTTGTCTTGTGAACTGTTCTGTGAATAGAATTGCTCTCAGTTGTGTCTAAGAATTAATAGAAGTAACACAGGAGATTTGCTAGCCTGAGTGAATCTTCCAGCTATAGCCCTGTATTCTATGGCACAGACCAGCCAGAAAACAAAATAAAAAGTGAGAGAGCCAGTGTTTGTGCTAATCTGCATTCATGTTACCATCTCTAAAGAGGGCTCCTTGTCAGAGAGGAACTGTAACTGCAGGAAAAGTACTGCTATTGGATATGTGTTCACCTTCTGATACATTCAAGACAAATAGAGGTGATTCTGTTACATGCCATTTCTGTGTATTTTCTTACAATTGTATTGGAGGAAACCTTTCAGGTCCAGTTGGGTTTGCTTGAGTTAACCAACGCAATCACAGTAACTTTAAGGAAACCGTACAGGTTTACGGGCACTGAGAGTAAAGCTATTTTGCAGTTTCTCGAATTTAAAGTCACACACATTTGACAATGTGTCCTTATCAAGGCCTAAAATCAATCATTGCTATTCTCGATTTTGCAAAAAAATAGACAGATATGCTATAATTTTATTACATTGAATTCTAGCCCATTATTTCAGCATGATGTGTAGGTGAAAACAGAAACCCTTACTAAAAATGATGTTCAAATCCTTGACAAGTTTAACTTTTAACTTTTGTTTAACAAACAGAAACAGTTTAAATATGAAAGAGCAGCAGCGCTTTTAGATCCGTGCATGTTGTGTTTTCAGAAAGTCAAGAGAATATAAATAATCCACTGGTTCTATGGTCTGTTTCTCAGCTGTATTGGTCTTTGTAAGTTCAGACACTGGGTGAGAATGTTCTTTAAATCACCTCATCCATCATAATATGAGCTATCTATGTTTCTTGTTCATTGGCCATTTCGAAACAATATGCGCAGACAAAAAAGAACTCAGAAATGAAGTATGTGTAATTCTCGATTCATAGTGACATATGCTAGGTACTGTAATAGGTATAACCTCAGAGGTTATAGTGTTCCACCATAGGAACAACTTTCTGTTCTATAACCTGAACAGATGTTTATTTCATGAAACATTGAGCTTTCAGAGGTCTATTTATTTCTGATACTCACAAATCCCATGCTATTGCGAGGTGCAGCAGTTCAACATATATGAAATTTCTGGCCAGTTGTTTGAGCTACAGGTCTGTGAAATAGTATTTCTTTTTTACTTGCTACGCACATAAAAATATTATAGTATTTCAGAGGATATTGCAATTATGTCAACAGTTGGAATCCTGTTTGTAAGCAACTTTTCATTTTTTATCAGATCTTACTATGTACATTTAAATAAAAATAATTTTTAGAAAGAGAGTGATAGCTTATATTATAATTTAGGAAAAATCTTTATTTTCTTAGCGATTATTGCAAATCCATAATACTTTTCTTGGCAGATGACTGTGAACTGGAACAAAGAGTTATGCACTGAAAATAATAAATAGTCCTTGCAGTCAGCTAAATCAGAATGACTTAGTGTAAGAAGATCTACATGGAGGGAAAAGATACCCAGTAGAGGTAAGGTGTTCAGGGTCCTCAAAGCATGTCTGTTAATCACAATATGCCTAAAGTTAACCACAATATGCCTAAATATTTGATATAGACAGGGGTCGAGGTTGGAGGAATTTTATTTAAGATTCTAAACCCTTTCCTTCTCCATTAAGCTAGAAAGTGTACAGATAAAGGCTTTGGTTCAGGTCCAGATCATATCCATATGCAAAATATGTCTCTGGAATTAGTCACATCCAAGGAAGACTAACTCTTCAGGAGCCTCATTTATTTTTAAGTTTTTTTTGAGACAAAATGATCAAATCAGTCTGAATTTGCATATTTGACAGCAGAATTCTCCCCACTGATTTTTTGGAGAGTTAGTAGCATACTACTTGTGAAAAACTCTACAAAGAGCCAGACAGAGCCATCATTAGAAACATGTTTAAATTCAAGGATGCCATTAATTCAGTGAATAATTTTGCCATAAAGAAGATTTCTGTTGCTTCATGAGGTTTAAATTTACATTTGTAATATGTTTTAAAAAAATCCTAGATAGTTTTCTAGTGTGGATTAAAATATATGGGATGACTTTATTCTAGGGACTTCTTTTCTCATGCAATAAATTACACATAGTATTTACATACTTGCCAGGTTCCACTCATTTCAAGTGAGACTAATAACCAGCACGCTCTCAAAATTCAATGCTCAAAGAAAAGTCAAGTATAAAGTAGTGATGGCATCTCTAAAAAAAAACTTTGTTGGAAAAACAGGTGGGTGCCCAAGTTGAAGTCATAAATCTTTTCTGAGCCAATATTCTGTAAATTTAGCATTTTAAATGGGCATCCATGAATGAGTCCACAAAAAATACAATAAAGTAGTAACTTAATAACTTGAACATGGTCCAGCTCTCTCATAATGCTTGAGTCTTTAGTTTAAATGCATTCCATCTTCGCAGTCAGGAGAGATGACTTGTGAATATGCAGAAGTAACTGGATGTGTTCAATTGTTGATCGAGAAGTGATATACTGCATATCAATTGATCAAGTAGTCACTAGTCTTCCCTCTTAAAAAAAAAACATAGAATTGAACTTGTCTACACAGTACTTTTGTGGTTTTTTAAATAGATTACTATGGAAAACTCTTTAATAGTATTCCAGAACTGACCAAATAGGTGTACAAGCCACAACCCAGTGTATGGTAGCACTGAATTTTTACCATTACTTTTTAAACTAGGGTATTATGAAAGCTGTGTGTAATATCTGACTATGCTCAGTGTGCTGTTCTAAGCAGTAAGCAAATGCGCTTCCTGCATTGTGAGCTGCAGTAGAATGATGGCTATACATCCTCTATAAAAGAAGTACTTTCCAACCTATTTGCTAGCCAGGACACAGACATAACTATGATTCTTACAATTCTGTGGGGAACCACCTGAAACAGAGTCTGCAGGCAATTTAGCTGCCTTTGAAATGGCCCTGATGTACGATACAGACCTCAGCAAGGACCACCCCGCTGTGCTAGGTATATGCATAATGTAGGCTTTAATTTTGTACATACAGAAGCAATTGTGTAGGCGGGCTACAAAACCAACATATAGCATTTGCAGAGTGGGTTTAGTAATGATTTGACAGTAGAGGCAACAGTGATAAGAACTTGCAGAAGATTAGATCATAGCTCTTTTTTATAACATTAGTTCAGGTTTTGAAAGCTGCATTTAGACTCACATTGTCCATCACTTTTAACAAACTGGCCTTCTAGCCAATGAAGTGGCTTTACAAATATTACCCACCAACTACCATTTCACCCTACCAGCAGCTTGTGTTAAACTGTCCCAGCTGTTATATTAGACACTATCCTGAAGTTGCTGAGTTAGAACCAAAATGACAGTACAAGAATGAGTAGAGGAAAAAATATTTTCCTATCTATATGAAAAAAGTAAAGGAGAAAATTTCTGGAAATTTTTCATATATTATACCTATTGATAGTCTTTTGCTGTACAGACTATGATGAAAAACAAGATGAGGTATAATTTATTGACATATATTTGCTAGCAGAATGATCGAACTTGGGTTCTAAATATTGAGAAATTCTTTTTTAGATAAATCTTTAGATATCATAAAGCCTCAAGAAAAATGGTTTAAAGACACTTTTGTCTGGATTTCCTCCTTTTCCAATGTCTGAAACTTTTCAATCAAATTTGAAAGAGGGTCTCTAAGACACTGGTGCAAAGTTTCTAGAAGTTGTGTGGAAAATTGTAGCTGACTAAAGGAATAGGGTAGGCAAGCCAAGGGCCAAGGTGATGGGAACAGAAGGGATACAGCAATCAACAAAACAGCAGAGCTGAAGTGGAATCTCTTTGAGCATAGGCATGTAAAGAAGGAAGTGCCTGCAGAACAACCTTGTGGGGAAAGCTCTCAAGCTTGTGCTGAGGAATTAGCACACTTGGTTGCCTCTCTGAAATGCCTCTATGCTGATACACGCAGCATGGAGAGCAAACAGGAGGAGCTGGAAGTCTGTGTGCAGCTATAGGACTATGACCTCACTGGGATATTAGAGGCATGGTGGGATGGCTCACATGGCTGGAGTACTGCAGTGGAGCTATACAGACTCTTTAAGGGCAGACTGGGAAGGCAAGGAGGGGGAGTTGCCCTTTATGTGACAGACAGCAGAATGCGTGGAGTCCTGCCCTGGAACAGGTCAGGAGTCAGTTGAGAGCTGATGGGTGAAGACTAGTGGGCAGACCAGCATGGTCTGCTGTTGTAGTCAGTATCTGCTACGGACCTTCTGATCAGGAAGAAGTAGATGAGGTTTTTTTCAAACTAGCTGAGGCCTTCAAACAACTGGAAGAAGCCTCACATTCACAGGCCCTGATCCTCATGGAAGCCTTCAACCACTCTGATATCTGCCAGAAGGACAATCATAGAATAGAATCATAGAATCATAGAATGTTTTGGGTTGGAAGGGACCTTTAGAGGTCACCTAGCCCAACCCCCCTGCAGTGAGGGCAGGGCTCAAGAAATCTAGGTGTCTTGAGTGCACTGAAGACAACTTCCTAGCACAGGCAATTGAGGATCCAACAAAGAAAGATGCTATACTGGACCTGATACGTAACAAGGAAGAACTTGTTGGAAACTTAAAAGTCAGAGGCAGCCTTGGCTGCAGTGACCATGAGATGGTGGAGTTCAGGATCCTAAGAGAAGGTATTGGGCAAAAAGCAGGATCACAGCCCTAGATTTCAAACTTTTCAGAGGATATGGCCCTGGACAGAAGAGTGATCCAGGAGAGTTGGCTGATACTCAAGGATCATCTCCTCCAAGCTCAAGAAAGGTTTGTCCCGACAATTAGGAAATCAAGAAATGGTGGCAGAGACCTGCATGGATAAGCAAGGAGCAGCCAGCTGAACTTAGACATAAAAAAGAAGTGTACAAGAAGTGGAAGCAGGGGCAGGTCACCTAGGAGGAGTATAAAGTTGCTGTCCAGTCACGCAAGGATAAAGTTAGAAAAGCCAGCTGGCATTGAATCTGGCAAAGAATGTGAAAGGCAACAAGAAAGGATTCTACAAGCACATAAGCAGTAAAAGGAAGACTAGCAAAAACATGGCCCTGCTGCTGAGTTGGGCTGGGGAACTGGTGGCAAATGAAATGCCGAAGGCCAAAGTGCTCAGTGCCTTCTTTGCCTCAGTCTTTACCAGTAAAACTGGCCTTCAGGAAGCTCAGACCCCTCAGACCAGGACTGTTCAGCCTGGAGAAGACCAGGCCCAAAGGGGTAACTTACTAAAGTGTATAAATACCTGATGGGAGGGAACGAAGCTGCAGGAGCCAGACTCTTCTCAGTGGTGCCCCATGATAAGACAAGAGGCAGTAGGCACAAATGTAAATACAGGAAATTCCCTCTGAACATAAGAAAACACTTTCTAACTGTGAGGGTCGTCAATCACTGGCAGAGATATTCAAAACCTGGCTTGACACTGTCTTAGGCAACCTACTACAGCTGACCCTGCTTGACCAGGGTGTCAGACTAGATGATCTCAAGAGGTCCCTTCCAACTTAACCAGCATGCTCTCAAAATTCCATGCTCAAAGAAAAGTCAAGTATAAAGTAGTGATGGCTCATATCTATGGCACCTCAGATGGCACCTAGGTTTAAGTACCTTATTTGTAGGTATCTTAAGAAAGTAAGATGAACATCCAAAAAATTTATAGAAAGGAATGGAATTCTTCTTTTTTTATGTTCTTAACTGTCAGAAAATTAGTGTCATGCCTTGTCTGAGATGGCTTAAAGAAGTATGCTCAAAAAATACTGAAAAGATAAGCATGAACTTCTAGGATCTTGGCAACCAAGATATCTACTCAAAGGTGATACATTCTTGGCAAAATGAGATGGACTAGACTCAAAATGAACTTTTCCAAACTATCAATAAACAGCCTTCTTTGTAGAAGTACAGCTTTGTAGAAAGTATTTAAAATAGACAAAGAGATTGATATTTCTATATAAATAACGTATGTCACATTGCTGCATCAGGAAAGAAAGGAACACTGTAGTAGCAACATGAAGAAACTAAGACTATGCCAGATCTTTCATTTATGCTTCTGTAGTGATTCTCAGTTACTGTACTAGCAATTCCCTCCGTAACATTTTGTGCCATTAAGGATTATCTGTAGTACTATGAAACAGGAGGTCTAACCTTGAGTACAGCAGAGTTAAATTTTGTGGAATGCAGGTTAATCCAGCTTGAATTGCACTTAATCTTTGTTAGTAGATCAACAAAATATATTTCCCTGTGTCTTCTAGATTACACAGAAATGTTTGTAGAGATTAAGAACTGACATAGCGTAGAGCTCAATAACAAATACTTTATTTGTTATGGTTTCAACACCAGAAAAACACTGTATTTGCAACTGACAAACTATTTAGGAAATAGGAGGACACAAAAAATAGGAAGTCACAGAACAAAATGAAGGTTTCCTAGATATATACAGTCTTTTCCACAGGGACGTCTCTTCATTCCCTTCTAGGTTAATGTTTTTACAACTTCTATGTATAATTATGCAACTGCAGGAGAAAAATCAGTCTTTAATACACACATATACATGATCATGTTTACATACACATATATAGTATTAAATACAGGTACACAGTGCCACATTGCCTCTGGTATAAATATAGCACAAGAAATAAAATGCAGGTAGCTGTGATAGATACCTCTCTGAATACCAGAGAAGTTCAAGTCCATATCAAGTTTATGGCAGAAGCCTGACTCTATTACAAATCAAGTTGAACTCTGTTAATTTTTTTAGGTGCATTTATTTGAGCATAACTTATAGTATAGCTAAAGTTGTTGAATAATAATGTTAGAAAACAATGTGATAGAATAGTACAAAATTAAGCTATTTAACATATTCAGAAATCTCAGTGACAAGTCTCATTCATTAGGGATATATTTTCCCCTTGTTGAACATACATGAGTCTCATTAATATTAAGTGGAGTGATTTACGCATGTTTAAAACTCAAGATGACATTTAATAACTGCATCAGTAACTGCATGGATGTGCGTTCAGATAATCTGACTACTCGTTTCTGGAAATCATGGTCTGGAACATTTCAGCCTTGCTAAGTAGTCATGTTTGCTATACATTATGTATGAAGCTGTCCTTAACATATGAAGTACTCCCTTTTACATATCCTTCCATTATAAATATATTACTTTTATACATGTGGTACCTTGGTTTATCTAATTAGTTACACATTTTGATTAATAATCAAGCCCTTACTTTGTAAGAGGCACTGGAATATTACTAAGAGAACTGTCAGAAAAATCTCAGTGAAGGTACATTTGTAAAAGGATAAATGAAAACAATAAATTTTCCCAATTATTTAAAGTAGCTGTATAGAATCCTGTCTAAACTCTGTATTTGGCTGTCTCTATATAAAATTATCTACTTCCACATGACTAAACCAACCGTTCTGTTTGCAGAGCTCTTTTCCTTCATGTTCAGATATATTTACACTTTAGAATATAACCTCATCAAGAATTTGGGAGCTTCTGAAAATCTTGACATTCTTTCCTTTTTGTATTTTTTCTTAAAAAAAAACCAAACAACCTAACAAATCCAAATCATTTTGGGGAAAGGTGTCAGTCTTTTGCTTGATCACGTTTTCCTCCCGGCCCTCCACCCCCAAATGTACTTGCATCCTTGTCTTCTCACCTATCAAATGACAATCAAATGAAAGTTCATATCTTTCTTCACTTGTCAATTCATCTTCTGTCACCTCATGGAACTAGCACAGCATCGTCTCACTGCACTGTAGCATTCAGACAAGGGGTAACCAAATTACATTGAGTAATTCTCCTGGTCAACACTTCTATTTATCTTTCCTCCCTTTTACTCTGTTGCTTGCTACTATCAATATGAAGAGCAGAGTAACATGCACCTCTGCCCTACACAGAGTATTCCTACACCTTCTCCTGAAACTAACCGACCGAGATTTGGTCAGTCTAAGCAAAGACATCAAAGTAATAAGGTAGCAGATGTCTTCATAGGAGAGCCTTGGGCTGAGGTTCTAAAATGGGCCTCAGGGATGTGGATGCCCAGTTCTGACTCAAGTTCAGTGGAAACCAGAAATCTAGTTTCTCTGGGCTTCTTTGAGAATCTCAGTCACATTTTTTCAGCAGTACTAACAGCAGGTTGTATTAAGCAGTTGTAATACAAAGAACCATAAAGATATTTTATAAAACTGTAGCAATTATAAGGAATAAGTGAAGAAATGACTAGCAACTACGATTAAAAAAATATGGTTCTGGAAACTCTGGAGATAACTGAAGTTTAAGTTACAGTGCATAGAGGAAGACAGCAGGTAATATCCCACTGCTTTTAACACTGTCCCACAATGCCATCTGCCTTTTAGTATTGGAGACATTCCAGCATCTGGGTTAGGATGTTTTGTGGCTTAGTTTGAAGAGTACCCTTGCACACATCTGTTGTGCTCCCTGTTACCCATGACTGTTACACACTTCTGCTTCATGCGCCTGTCTGGGAGAAAACACCACTGAATTTTCTAAAATATTCAGATTATTTCAGATAAAATGTATTTGGATATATATTTTAATATGTATCTCCAAAATATTTGGACTCTGCAAAGGTCTAAATAAGCCAAATTTCCATTTTTTTCTTGTTCATTTTTTTCTTTTTGTGCAAAAGCAGAACATAGACAGTAAGGAGTTCAAGAAAAAAGCTGGGGGACTCGCTTGGAGAAAGATAATCACAGACGTAATTCTTTGTGATCATGAAAATTAAGGCATGTTTCTTAGCAAAGATGAACCGCAGTTTCTGCGAATGAACATGCACCTATAAAATGTTCATGACAATTTCATCTATAGATGGGATTGAAATGAACCAGCTATCATTACCTGGACAAAATTGCTACTGTATTTTAATGGATTTTCAGCTTCTGTAAGGATTAAAAAATCAGACTCAAGAGTCTTTGAGAAAAATAATTTAACAATAGCAAAAAAAACCTTCAGAAGGCTAATTGCTTGTTTATTAAAGCAGAATGAAGATGTGACAGATATTTGGGAAAGACACAGAATTTGCTTCTTTTTACTTTATTTTCTAGTAAAATTGATCAGAAAATAAAATAATTGAATCTGACACTCTTATTTTTCACCTCTGGAATCTTGTGTCCAAACTTTAGAGACCAGAATAAAGACTTTTCAGAGATTTTTCTTTTATAAGAAAGATATTCTTCTTTATAAGAAAGAAATTCTTCTTTTCTTTTTCCCTAGTTTCTCATTCTAATAAGGAATTTAAAGCCCATTGACATCAACAGTAAAACTTTCCTTGATTTCAGTATGAGAATTGGTTCTGATATCAATTCTTCACTAGGAAATAATTTCAAAATAACCCACTAGGTCTAACTAAGACTTTAACATGCTCATATTTTTTTTTAAATCTTTATAAATTAATTAAAATACTGTAATTATTCAAAAATGCATTCAACTAGTTGTAATTTCTACTACTAGACACTAGATGGGAAAAAAGTTCCATGTTTTCAGACCATTAAGATGCAAACCAAAGTAATGTATTCCATTTTATGCATCACTTTGCACAATAAGAATGCAGTTGCTTATGATAACATTTGTTAAAGATTTTCTAGTTGTAGGAGGAAGTGATTAGTTATACTCTAGTAATGTTGTTGTCGAGTCATTGAATTAGCGCTCAGCTCTGGGAGAACACAGGATTCATAAAGGTATTCTTTACTAAACAGTCAGCTGGTATTAAGATGTCAGGCATCAAGAGTCTTTTTCTCAAAGACAATACTCTCTTCTTACTATGGTTCTTATTTTTTTTTTATAGGTATTATTTTTTCTTTGAGAAAAAAATCACAGGATCTCCTAGAAGTTCCTTGTTTTCTTTCTCCCCATCTAGTTTTGTTTTCCTTAACTCCAGTTTTCTTTGAGGTCTACTTTCTATCTTCCAAACTTTTCCATTGCTTCTTATCTATTGAAGAGAAAGTGCTGATGCAAGCCTCTTTTAAAAAATTAAAGACGTCTCTACACTTTCAGTGGTTCTGTGACCATCCTGACATATTTGATATTATAGACAATACATTTTTCTGTGAGACCTTCATAGGAATATGTGACTATATTTTATTCTTCTCCCGTTCCAGTGACATTCCCTTTAGGGGATTCTCTTATTCCATGATTCTACTGGTTTTTAATTTCTCAGTTCTTAGCTCTTTCTTGCCTTTTAAGAGGAGCTCACAGGTAGCTTAATCCTTTACCGTGTATTATCAGTAGTTCTACACTAATGACTGTCGTGTCTTTCCTTTGTCCCTCTGTACCTCTGCTCCAACTTATACATCTAACATTCATTGTTCTGGCTTCTGATATCATTCTGTGTCCCATATTGCCACATATTTAGTGGGAAAAATGAAACTTCATACATTTTCAATGAAACCTCCCACCTTGTTCATTTTCTGTTATAATTAATAGGCCTTCCTCTTCCTCTCAGTGATTCAGACACGCCATATGTTTATAAGAATGAGTAGTTATCCCAATAACAAAACTAAGAACCAGAAATAGTTACTAGTGGAATGGAGCAAATAGCAGCCAGATGTTTGCTTAATGAGAAAAAGATGGCTCTCAGAAAAGTCATAATAGTGCTCATTATTATCAACCATCTGTATGGCACTCTTATGAACCTCTGAGACACTGTGCAAAAACATGATGGAGAATTCTGTCTCAGCTGACCAGCCTTCTTGAGGTATTTCCATGGATTTTATAGAGTCCTCTGATACTCTGCTCTTAACTGAGGTACATTGCTTGGTATTCTACAGCAGAATACTTGAATGACACTCTAAAAAACAGAGAAACTATGATACAAATCGTAGATAGAAGAAAATAAGAATGCTAAATACTACCCATTCTTCTTGAAGAAGCAGAGATATAAGAGTTTAAAATTCATAATAAACAAATGAACAAATAAAACCAGTCAACAGTCTAAGATAAGATCTCTACACTACTGTTTAATCTCCCAAGCATACTAGTTAAATTTCAAAAGTTTGTAGCTGCCTCATATCAGTAGACTTTTTGGTGCCTAGTCCTTTGATACAACATTGTATATTCTCTGATTGCCTAAGTATTTTCTGGCCTAAAAAAAAACTGTGGAGGAGGATACATTCACGAGAAAGAACTCCTGCGTATGACAGATTATTTTCTTATGACTCTGCTGTGAAGGCAACAAGAAAAGGTGTTCAGTTTTTAGAGACATTTTATAAATAATCTTCAATACAACACTGAAGTCCATTATTGTTTAAAATGTTTAGCATTCCAGTAGAAGAATTAAATCAAATGACTAGTTTTCAGTTAAAGAGGATGTTGGTCCTCCTAATGGGAGACATTCTTACAAAAGCATCTCAGGCTTAACAAAAATGAAGAAACTGTATTCCAAGAGAAGAAAGTTTCAACACCCTGTAGCAATCTCAGAAAAATATACTTGATATACATCAAGTAATTAATGTCTCTTACAGAACTTGCAAATTGAAAGATGCTGCAACTTATTATTTTTAGTGTCCTTTAATGAAGATAATTGCCCTACAGGGAAAAAAGCTCTAAACAGTGCAACGTAATAACACACAAGATTTTTATTGTGGTATTTACCTACTGCCAAAATCGCTGCTAGTGGATTACTTTCAAAATCTGGAGAAGCAAAAAATCTTACCAAGCTTGAGTGAGCTGTAAAAATCTGACGTTTGTTGAACCTTTGGTTAAATAGTGCCAAAGGAAGTATAAATCAAATACTTTGCCTAAAATGTCTCTTTAACAAAATCCCTCAGAGTTTGCTGTAGATGAATTAACAAGCAATTGGTGGCAGAGGGAGTTCTCTGTAGATGGCAAGCTAATGAATTCTGACAGGTTGAATGGTGCAAAGATAATGGGCTGAGCTGTCCACTGACTGTAAAGCAGAAGCTGATTAAAGTTAAGACTCTAGGAAAACCCCCCAACAAAACTAGATCAAAAGGAATGATTTATTTGATTTAGGGGCTGAAATGAAGGGGTTCAGTTTCTTTACTAAAGATTGATGTGTTTGTCCAATTCAAGCATTTGAAGTTTTACACTGGTATCATGACTGGCTACATAATTCATGATTGTTCTTATATTGTCTTTCACTCCTCCTTTCCAAATACGAAGGGTCACACAAAACTGACTTCATCATCTTAATGCTGTCTTTGAAATAATTGCAGATTCAATTAGATATAAAGAGTTATTATTGCATAAATCACTGGAAAAATTTTCAAAACAGAGTACCTCAAATCAGGTTTCAGGAGATGAAGCAAGACTAAATAATAGCAAGAGTTACCTACCAAAGAACTGTTATAAATTTTTTTTCCACAAGAAGTGTCATTTTGTGTCTTCAAAATCATGGCTAATGAAGCTAAGACATTATGTAAGAAAGGTGGCAAGACATGTGAAAAAGCTGGATTAATTTTGTCAGGCCTAGAATCAGTAAAGAATATGTAGGGCTTGTTAGGTAGAAAAGAAAGTTTTGCTTCTAGGGATATTCAGTTGTTTAGCTTACGCAAAAAGGGGATTAATTAAATCTCTCAGAAACCAGCAATAAAAGAAAAAATGTTTACCCTTTCTATCATCAGCAGAATGAAAAGCAGTTAAAAAGATACATATTTTTCTTTCCTTTTTTCTGTTATTTTTTTAGATTTCATCCGCAAAAAACAGACTGAACTGTTCTAGTGACTTGTGTGATCAGCCAAGGCCAGATCCTAGTATCACTACTCCAGTATCAACAGACCAAGGTGCTTTTCTTGGTCATCATTACAAAGACTAAAAAAAAAATTCCACAAACCTAAACCAGAATAAAAGAAACAGAATCTGAATCTGAAGGTGAATTTGGAAAGACATGAAACTTACTGAGCTTTCATAATGAGGTTCTGAAAGTTCTGATAGAGTTATGGATCATTAACATCAGTACAGTGCTGGAAACAACTTTAAGGGGAAAAAAATCCCCAAAACTTCAGCAAGAAGACAAAGACTGTTTCATTGGGCAAGTATGCAACCTTCACTGTTAACATTCAAGGTTAACCCATATCTTACCACTCTCAAACTATAGATACAAATCCATTATTCTTCTCAAAAAAAGATGTAATAATATTGAAAATTTATTTATTTCTTTTACGAAATGCTAATCTATTTTGAAGGATAAAAATATAATACAGTTTGAAATTAAAGATTTTGCTTTCCAAAACCGTAAACACTCCAACATATGCAGACATTTTTTGTCATAAACCTCAATAAGATGATTCAAATAATTCAAAGTAGGTTTCTAATTGGTCAAGGTCTTCTGAGAATTTTCTTTGTAAAGTCTTAGGTGAAGGATAAAGGACAAAGGAATATATCTCATATTACTGAAAAAATGAGTATGTGTTATTGGAAAATTATTATGCATTTTTAATCTTTGTATGTGACACAGACATGTGAAAAAGACCCCTCAGAGATTCTCTTCATCAATTCCGCGTGCCATTAGGAGCAGGAAGAGAAACACCACTTCCTAGAGAGAATTAGGAAGCAGTTACTGTATGCATAGATACAAAGTCAGTCTTTACTCCATAACCTTACTGCACAGAAATAAGCAAGCAGATTCTGAAATACAATAACGAATTGACCTAGGAGATACTTTTTCAGGGTCACTTTGCTAGAGCTGATCCTGTGTTAGGTAGGATAAGAGGCAGACTGGATGACCCTTTGAAAATCCTACAACAGCTATTTGCTCTCATCTCTCCAGAATTTGATATATCTAGTATGTTGAGAGCTACTAGTATTTCATTCTGAGGGCACAAAAGACTAAGAGATTGAAAGGAGATAGAATGGAACATATCAAAATTTCCAAGTAGAAAAAACCATTGATATATACTGTAAGTTCTTAAGCACCTTCAATTATTTATTTTAAGGTCATGCTTATGTTTCCCATTCAGAATTCAAGTGCCATTATAATGTCATAGAACATTTTTCAGGCATTGCAATCTGCCAGGTAGAAACCAGAGAGCAATCATTGTGGCTCTGTAATTTCCAAACTGTTGAAAATACTGATGGGAGACACTTTTCCATTCTGGATAACTGCAATATAGGTGGAGTCTAAAAAGACTTTCTGCTTCATGCAGGTGTTAATTGGCAAAGCATACATGTCAGGCAGATTTGGCTTGACGGTCCAACAGGTAGTAACTTCATCTCTTTTCTGAAGAGAGATGCTGTTCTCTTACAACAGTCATGCTTCTGGAAATTTTGGGAGGAAAAAAATTTGCAAAAAGTGCATTTAGCTTAAAAGACACGCTAGTGAAAGGAGTCACTGGCACAAAACAGTGAAGTCATTTTCTTGCTGGATATGGTCAGATTTGTTTTCTGCAAACCACCCACTTGGCTTTAGAAACCAGAAAAACCTCGGCTGATTAATAACATCAGTAAGAGCTTTCATATGAAAAAGATTCAAACATGGGGGAAAATGACTACTAAAATTGTGGAATAAAATCACCTGGAAATTAACTTTAAAACAACAAAGACAGATAAACCCCAGAAAATTAAAGCTCTTTCTGAACTTTGGATTGCAATTGATGTGCACATCTTTGGACTGTCAGTACTCACAGAACAGCATCACAAACTTTATTTTGATGAAAAGCAGCTGCCTCTATTAATATGACTTTTGTGACAATTCAAGCAGCTAAGGATAAGCCAAAGGGGAGTGCAGTGTGTTAGAACTGATTTTGATTTTAGATAAATCCATGGATTTGAGCGACTGGAACATGGACATACTAGGCATGTAGATACAGTGACATAAGAAATCTCCCAGCTACTGTTGCTAAAAACACGTCTTCGGAACTTCATTTTGAATACTTTGTTTACCAGAAGAAGAGTCGAGTCATTTAAGCAGAAAGTGCCTTAAGCATCTGGATAGAAAATAAAATACATTTGTCTCTTCTTCTCAAGTGTAACTGGCACTGATGCTAATTTTTTTTTTCCCTAGATGTTTAATACATCAATCATGCTCTGCTTTTGTGGAGATGTTGCAATAAGATGAAGACAGCAGAACTATCTGAAGTAACTGAAGTATTCTTGGGACTTGTTGCAAATTCAGTGGCAGCATTTTGTGTATCCTGAATATTTTCTGCTCTCAAAAAGATCTGAATCCTAAGGTCAATTTAGATGAGAAAAAAAAAGGAAAACAAATAAAGTCTTTTTTAACGGCTTTTAGTTCCAGGCATTCCAATAGTGACATACACAGCTGAGCCCCAGACCGGCAAAGCATTTAAACATAAGTCAGCTTCAGGGATAAGCACTGTCTGATTTGGGCATTCTCATCCTTAAAATGTGTGTGCTGAAATAGAACTGCTCAGAGAAAGAACACTGTCTGAAGAAACAACAACAAAAAAACCCAGCAGTGACCACTTTCCCCCTTCACTTGTACAAAAAAGGTCACACGAGAAAAGAAGAAGAAACTTCATGAGTCCCCTGTGAGGTGACCATATTTGAAAGACAGCAGGAACCAAGCTTCTAAAAAGGTTCTTAGCAAACTGTAAAGCCTTGCCAACCTCCGCAGGTTTTCCTGAAGTGGACAGAATGGACTGTTCCCCAGTCAGTAGTTCCCACAACACAAAAGATCCCTCCCTCTCAGGGAGAAAAAGACACTCACTAAAAATTACAGTTCTTCTGAACTATGTACATGCCCTTAACACTATGGGAGGTACGTGCACCATACACCCTCCAGCTGGAAAGTTCCTCTCAAGGATATTCCTGTAAAGCTCAGCTGTCCTGCTGTTCTCTCTGCTCTGCAGTTGGGGTAGTGAAGCTGGTACTTCTTTCCACCTCTCAGTTCTTCTGAACTGCAGAGTCCTGATGTATCAGGGACTTTGATAAGGGGATGGGGAGAGCAGAAGGTGATGCAGAGCATGCACATGGATAACACCCATTGCAAAGCTCCAGTTCCTGGTACGCAACTTAGTCTTTTACCTCTAGCAGTTTCTCACGAGCATATCTTGCTACAGGTGATTCCCATCCACCCTACACAGCTTCCAGCTGTAAACAAAGATGTCTAGAGGACTGCTTCGCCAATCCCAGTGTCATCACTGAAGCCTCTACAAAGATGTAAAACACACCAAAAGTGCGTAAGCACTTTTAAATGGCATTATGTGGAAAGGCTAAAAATAAAGACTTTTTGAAGGGATGCCACTTAATCTACCTGATAGTATCCAACCAAGTTGTGTTTTTGCTTGAGTGGGCAGATGTCTTACTGAATAAGAAAATACCATACCTTCTTATGGCTTGAAATTGAATTTAAATAAGCAAAGATCATTACAGGTCAGCTGCAGCTGACTGTCACAGCTGTAGGAGCTGAGCTGCTGGAGAGTGTCCAGCAGAGGGCTACGAGGACGGTGAGGGGACTGGAGCATCTCTCCTACGAGGAGAGGCTGAGGGAGCTGGGCTTGTTCAGCCTGGAGAAGGCTGAGAGGGGACCTTATAAATGCTTACAAATATCTCAAGGGTGGGTGTCAAGAGGATGGGGCCAAACTCTTTTCAGTGGTGTCCAGTGACAGGACAAGGGGCAACGGGCACAAACTGAAGCAGAGGAAGTTCCATCTGAACATGAGGAAGAACTTCTTCCCTCTGAGGGTGACGGAGCCCTGGCCCAGGCT
>Ga0065711_1029790_pt1 | contig 34815 bp, 18 predicted proteins | sample Hoacrofraction12_FD_59098 | JGI IMG/M metagenome (GOLD analysis project Ga0065711, IMG submission 59098) | Hoatzin crop microbial communities from Cojedes, Venezuela - Epithelial fraction 12 v2 (version 2) | ecosystem: Host-associated > Birds > Digestive system > Esophagus > Crop | place... | reverse complement strand
CGTCTGAACATGAGGAAGAACTTCTTCTCTCTGAGGGTGATGGAGCACTGGAACAGGCTGCCCAGGGAGGTTGTGGAGTCTCCTTCTCTGGAGATATTCAAGACCCGCCTGGACAAGGTGCTGTGCAGCCTACTGTAGGTGACCCTGCTTTGGCAGGAGGGTTGGACTAGATGACCCCCAGAGGTTCCTTCCAACCTCTACCATTCTGTGATTCTGATTCTGTGTTGGTCAACAGCCAGCTGAACATGAGTCAGCACTGTGCCCAGGTGGCCAAGAAGGTCAGCGGCATCCTGGCTTGTATCAGGAATAGTGTGGCCAGCAGGTGTAGGGAGGTGATTGTGCCCCTGTACTTGGCACTGGTGAGGCTGCACCTTGAGTACTGTGTTCAGTTTTGGGCCCCTCACTACAAGAAGGACATTGAGGTGCTGGAGCATGTCCAGAGAAGGGTAATGAGGGTGGTGAAGGGTCTGGAGAACAAGTCTTATGAGGAGCGACTGAGGGAGCTCGTGCTGTTTAGTCTGGAGAAGAGGAGGCTGAGGGGGGACCTTATTGCTCTCTGCAACTAGCTGAAAGGGGGTTGTAGTGAGGCAGGTGCTGGTCTCTTCTCCCAAGTACCCAATGATAGGACAAGAGGTAATGGCATCAGATTGCATCAGGAGAAGTTTAGGTTGGATATTAGGAAAAATATCTTTACTGAAAGAGTGGTCAGACATTGGAATAGGCTGCCCAGGGAGGTGGTTGAGTCCCCATCCCTGGAGGTGTTTAAAAAATATGTAAATGTGGCACTTCGGGATATGGTTTAGTAGGCATGGTGTTGTTGGGTGGATGGTTAGACTTAATCTTAGACGTCTTTTCCAATCTATGTTTCTATGATAGATTTTCTTAAAATGACATTTCTATGGATGAAAATTAACTCCCCAGATTTTCAGGAGTTCTGAGAATTAAAATAAATAGTGTTACATGAGAATTCAAGAAGCTTCCCGTTAACTCCTATCATCTTGTCTGGTGATTCTAGAAATATAATTTTTTACAAAGATTCAGTCAGGAATTCATACAAAAGGACATAGACTACTTCTCTAATTCATTATGTTATCCATGTTTTTCTTCTATTGAGAAGAAATAACAATCTAAATATCTCCTGGGCCTTTATGCCCCAATATTCTTGTAACACAAAATACAGTAAAGCATGTTAAACTTCCCAGTATAAAGAAGCCAATGGTGATGTTGTATGTTGAGGAATAAAAAATTAATAGAACTGTGATTATTTTCTACAAATACACTATGATGAAACAGAGCATGTTAATCTAATCTGAAAATATGAATACCAATGCCTCTGGCTCTAAAAAAAATGATAAATATTTTAATTATATAAAATGAATTTTTTACTAAATAGAATGTTGATTATAACACTCAGTAATTTGCAGTATTTTTTGACTAGCATATACAATTAGTCCGGAGAAAATTATCACAGGTTTCTTTTCCTTTTTTTTCATATGAGTAAATGGCTGTTAAAAGAATATATTTTAATCTTGTCTAAATAGTTTTTTATGGTGCCTTAAATCCTGATGTATTAAAAGCTGAAGCCTTATGTATTAAAAAGTACTCACCATTTTTCAGAAACAATGCATCAATACATGTGATATCTGAAGTAACTTCAACTTGTTTAGATTATTACTATTTAGAATAAAAACATGCATTCAAATCACCACTGCATCCTTCAGAGCTATCAAAGATTATGGTTCTATGTACGGTTTCACTAACCATGATTGTAAAACCTTGTGAATTACCTCTAGCTCTAACTGATTTTGTACATAGCCTGTGGATGCATCCTGATATACTGAGGTAAATATGAGGAAAATGGGGATAAGAAAGAGACCATGTGTTTTTTACAGTCCTACACACTTTCTACACAAACAAAAAAAAATCTTCAGTCTTACATTGATGTCATATCAAGAAAGGCAGGGATTCTAAACAGAGTTTTATTATTGCTCATTAGTAAGATTTTTGATCAAAATAGTAGTTTGCTTAGTGGGTATAACAGTTTATGAAGTTAGTAAATGCTGCACTTCTTAGGTTTTTGTTTTCTGTCTGAATTTTCCCCTTAGGCATATCATTTGTTTAGCAATAGGCTAACAACATTTACTACCTGTTTGTGGGGGAATAAATACATTCTTTGCTAAGTAAACCCGGAAGCAAAATTCCAGAAGGTTTGTCAACTTATAGTATAATTATTATAGTGACAAAAGCATTAATTCTGAGGTCATTAAAAATATTGTTATATTTGTTGTAACAGTTCTATAGCTTCTTATGTTTCACTCTGCTTAGCTACTATACATCTATTCAGATTAGCTGTTACCTTCAGAGCTATTAAAAGAAAATGTTGGTCAGAAGTTTTGTCTCTTTTCTGTCATGTCCCTTGGTGAAAAGTTGATCTCGTCATGAGCAGGTCCCATTATTATTAGATTATATCGCATATTTGAAGTGAAAGATTTTGACATAATGAAGTGATGGCCTTGAAGATGATGTGATCATAACTGTAGTGAGAATACGAATAACAAATGCAGAGGTTAGTTAACTAACTGGCCCAGGGTTAAGGGTTTGTAATGCTAACCTACGATCAGAAAATCTACGGAAGTGTTGGTGTTCAATAGATTTTTTTACCTGAAATATTAAAGTAAAAACAGAGGAAAATCTACTGCTGTAAATCAAGTCCATTCTTTGATTTGCAAATCTTACTTTGTATTAGTAAGCCTGAAAATTATAAATACACATGAGCATGAGATTTTAGGTTTATGTGCCATGGGATACAGACAAATACAACTACACTGACTGTCTAAAATGTAAAGTAAAATATCTGGCTGAATATTCCTATAAATAAGTGGTATGTTGCCATTGATGATGTCAATGACCACGTACGATGGTTGAGCCACTAATTTATTCACACATGCCTGCCAGGTCAGTAACTATATCTTCCCCTGCAGACTCTGTTTGTTCAGTGTTTGTGCTTTGTCAATTGTTTAGAATATAAGACATCTGGGACAGTCTCTGTCCTTGTGTTATTTCTTTTTGCTATATCCAGTACAGTGGGATTCTAATCCCTGACAGAAAACACCAGGCACTATGCAATGGATATAATTTTTGTTGTGTTCCTGCCTTATCTCATCTGCTTTATTTATTTTCTACTACTTTTGCTGATTTTTTTAGTTTATTTAAAGATTTGCGGGGTTGGTATTTTTCTAATTACTTTCTTTACTATGATGTGTTAATTTTTTAAGCTCTCATCTGAGTGTATAGATATGCATTTATGATGACTAGGTCAGCTTGTCTGACCTTTAAATTAAGACAGGCCCTAGAATACTACCCAGTTACACCATACTGAGACTACTAAATTGTGTTGAACTTCTGGATACATGATATGCCAATATATAGAATCTTCAAGTGACAGAAAATTCAATATCTCTATTGGTATATTTTTCTAGAGACAAAATACTGTCGGAGTTAAGAAATTCTGCCAGGTTTCTTATTTGAATGTTTCTGGCTTTTATACGTGGCGCATTAATGTCTTAGGATAAGAGTCCCCTAATAGTTATTATTTTTTCCCACATGGAGATGCTTATACACCTTAACCAAATGAATTCTCAGCCTTCTCTTCAATAAATTACAATAAAAAATATGGAAATATGTTGTTCTTAGGCTATATTTTTCCCTGTTTTCTTCATTTTGGGGAGATTTTTTTCTTCATCTTTCATGCTTCTCCCAGATATTTTGGTTCATTGTACTGCTACGCTCTATTAAGGTCTGAATGTCATTCATTTACACATTTATTTTGAGTTTAATTTCTTTCTATATTTTTCAAATATATGTCTGAGGTTTTTTCTGTAATTATATTTTTCTACATTTCCACCTTTAGTGAGGATTTAGCATTCAGAAATGAATTGAGTAAAGCTATACATCTTACTTAAATGATCCATTTGGTGGAATGCCTGCCCAATTCATCTGTGGCTTGTCCCCTGGAGACCGTTCACAATTTTGAATATTTTCTTCAGCATTTTTCGTCTCTTAACTCAGGGACAACTGACCTTAGAGAAACTTTCCCACTAACTCCACTTAACTGATCAGTTTTGTCCTCTTTATTGCAAACTTTTTTCCCACTCTCTATTGTCTTTCTTATACTTGATATTTTATGTTGAGAACAGTGTTATTATTGTGAAAACACTGATAGACAAACTGTTTCTTTTCAAAATGTGCTACATTCTTGCCCCAGTGTAGTCAATTAAAATTGTCCGGATTTGATTTTGCCTCTGTGGCTTCATATTAATTTCATCCACTGCTTTCACTATGGTCCCTTAAATATCTGCAAGGCAAGAACAAAAGACAAAGTGGGAGGGAAAAAATAGATATTTTTGAAGTGAGGGGTCTGGGTGAAACTACATGAGGTCCACTTATCATTTAGACTAAAAGGATACTTTATTTTCCTGTACTGGTACACAATTGGCCTTAAAGTGTGTTTATTTTATGGTTCCTTTATACTGACAGGGTTGTGAAACAAGGATTTAACCTAGATGAGAGCACAGATCTAAGCAAAAACTGTTTGAGCTTTTCCTTATTGAAAATAATGACAAATATATAAAGTAAGATCAAGAGCAATTATCAGTCCACAGAAACAATATGAAAATATTCTCTTATTTTTTTTTTATTTTTACTTTGACCCAAAAGTCAGAGTCAAATGTAATTCCTAAAAAGAAAGTATTTTATATTCTTTGCAAACTGAATGATAATAATAAAAGTGCATAGTGGAAAGGCTATTTAAACACAAATTAAAGGTCTGATTTTTAAACAAAACTGAATAAAAATTTCAAATTAAAAACATATGAAAACATAATAATATTTTATACTTAATTATTTAAAGACTATGGAAATGCATAATCCACTGAAGTTAACAAAAAAATTCATCATGATGTTGAGATGTTTCATTCAATACTTGTATGGGTTTTTGAGAAGAACTTGTCAAATTATTTCTGCGGTAACAATGTTAGTAACAATGTTATTTCATCTTTTGTGCACAAATGCATTGATAGGCATGCATTGAACCTATGCAGCAAAACAGTCAGATTTGAATTCCTATGAGTAAAAGAAGAGGAGAGGAGAAGCAAAGAAAAAGAATAAAAAAAACCAGATAAGAAAAATAAAAACAAAATGGAAACTATTTCAGAAAGAGACAGTTTATTGGAGAAGAAGTGGGAGAAAAAAAAATGACTGAAAACTCAAAATACAGAGCATAGTTTTTTATTTACACAAAATGGAGCCTAGAGAGAGTTGATTCAGCTTTAATGCATTAACAGCCACAAAATGCCTCACTGGAAACATTGTAATTACATACTCCTCTTTAGAAGAAAAACATCCTTGGAGTTACTTGAAGAGACGCAAATGACCCTGAATTTCTGCCCATAGCAATTGTATAGTTGTGATAAAAATACATCTACGACTACTTAAATTTTTCTAAAAATGTATTATGAGAACTTTGTTCTGACAAGTATTCACATTTTGAACTTGTTATCTAGAATTTCACTAAAATCAAAATATTATGAAATGGAAAGCAACTGAAAAATTTCAAGATGGAAGATCTAGCTAAGTTTCTTCTTTTTTGTGTACTGGAATCAAGATATTTGAAATCAGACTTTATTCCCAGACCCACATCTTTTGCAATCAGAATTGACAACCAAATTAAAGGAACAGACATGTCTGTGATATCATTACAGACTTATTTGCGCCTTCGCATTTTTTACTTTCAATTCTTCCGAACAAATGTGATTGCATAATTTGAAGCAGGTGAAATATAAACTCTTTTCAGATATTTTAGGAATGAAATTCCAAATTAGACTGTGAATTCAGCTACAGGCAAATAATTTTTCTGATAGCAGCAGTGAAACTTTTGAGAAAGATTTTATTTTAAGAAGGTTATAAGAAATCAGAAAAGAAGTATTAGTCTTTTCAGACTAACTACTTCACAAAATCTATTCTGACAGTTTGCATGCCTTAGATTCTAATATTTCAAAGTTTATTTTAGAATCTGATTTTGAGTTTGAGGTGCTCTGAGTGCAGCTGATTCTCATCATCTTGGCCATGACACTTCTGCAAGACAAAAAATGTGGTATGAGTTAAGCTGCCCCTATTAAAACAAAAATGAAACTTTTTTCATGATGGATTTGTAAGTAATGGTCCCAGACTATGACTGATTGCTTTGGAAACAGTTGTTCCACAAATGTTCCTCCAATGGTGAATGTTTGAGGTATGAAACAGAAGACTTAATCAGTTAGGTTAGGTAGCTACAGCAATTTTAGGCACTACTGCAAACTTAGGAAAATAAGTTGGAAAAAGTGTACAAATTTTTGTCTCCAAACCTCTTTTTGCCTTTAAAATACAGATTTTTCTAATGATAGAAAGCATTCTGTAAATCATATCACATATATATACTCTGCTTTCTGTGTGATTGACAACATACTTTTTTCTGCCCAGAAGAGCAGGTAAGTGGCAAGAAGGAAATGACAAAGAGCGAATGGCAAAAAAGTTCAGGGAAGAAACAGCCAAAGAGTTCCTGACGATGACAGAAATTAGAAGGAATATACTGAACAGGTATCCTGTGAAAAACTAGTATAGCCTAACAGCTAATATAAAAGGTGAAAAACCATTAAATGCTACTGTCATGTTAGGATTTATTCATTAAATCAATCACAAAGGATCAACAGATAAAATTTTCAATTACAGAGGATGAACTGAGCTAAGAGTAATAAACATTATAAAATATGCATAACCTTCACTATTGATTGGTTGAAATTTAGAGTCAAGATTTTCAAATATTGAAGTAATAGAAAAATTACTATTCACTCAATATTTAGCTTAGATAAGCATATGCAATTTTAAATTCTGATTCTAGTTTCTGGTAAAAATCTTGATTTAAACCAGATATCTCTCTCTTTCTAATTACAAAATAATCCAGAGACTAAAATGACTATGACTTCATGTAGACACTGTCATAACTATGATAGTACACTCACGTAAACACCCACGGTATTGTATTTCACACAGGAACATTTGCAAGATGATGCACTAGTTGATTAACATGATGAAGTTAATTTTAATTGAATGAATATTAAGGAGCGAGGTGAGATAAAGAATGTGATTAACATAGGACAATCATGCAAACCAACACAGTCTCATACTTTCAATCCTTCTCAAGTGTTACCTCTTGATTACTAAATAGCTTGTTTAGTTGTGCCTTATTCTCCCTTAAGAACTTTATTTTGAAAAAAAGATATGCCAAACTCTTGGAAAAAGATGAGGTTAGCAGTTTGAAATACTGAAAAGCAGTTCAGAACCGTGTGCTTCATACAAATTAATCCATTCCCTAGCAATAATCTAGCAGCCAATAAAAATTCTCCCTTAATCCAAATAATTTTATAATGCACTTTAAATCATTGAAGTCCAAGTGCCTTATACTATTTAAATGAAAAGTAACAAGGAAATTTAATCTTGAGATTATTAAGTATTTATAGCAGCAGCTAGGGGGTATCACCTAGCAACAACATGGCGCAAAGAGTGAATCTAATAAACTGCGGCTCATCCTTTCTGTCATCAATGATCAAATAATCAAGACAGGAAAAGCAGAAGTAGTGATGACATTGAGAGAATCTAAGGATAAAGCACAGGAGCATTTTAGGAGACAAAGAGTGTGTTTAGATGACGGAATATAGTCTGTACAATAATTAGGATAAGACAAAGCTGGACTTCAGCCATAGTAAGCTGAATGGAAAGAAAAGATTGAACTAAGGGGGGGGAGGAAAACTGGAAGAAGGAGATAAACGATTAAACATGGCAGAGATAGGGATTCAGGAAAAGTAAATAAAATAATATGCTGTCCAGGCATTTTTCCTGGGAAACCTGCTAAAAGAGAAGGGTAGAGAGATTAAAATTTTATCAGATAGTTTAAGAGATTATAGTAGTTGTACCTTAAAACATAAAAGCTACTTTGCAGGGCCTCATGCAATTCAGCTGGATGCTGTTGAATCGGAATCGATATGAGGAAGGCACTGAGGTTTGGTTTGAATTTATCACGCTGTAGAAAGGAGAAAAATTCAGACCAAGATTTGTAATAAGTAAAAAAATGAAAACTTTGCACCAGGGTTTGCAGCAGATAAAAAATGCATTAGAAGTGTATGTAATTACAGTTAAGCACCTGTCATCATTTTGGAAAGGTGATATTTACTCAGGCTTACACTATACAGAGACATCTCTGCTTTTTTATTTCTGAGTCTGTGGTGCTGAATTCCACACACAGGTTTACTGAAAACAGGGGGATCTTTCTGTCTGAGAGTATTTCATATTCCACACTAAAGATATCTACAGGACTTCAATTGATCAAATAATGGTAAAAGCACATAGTCATAATCACAGGAAACTGTATATGTTTCATAGCTCTCCGAAGCACTGAGTTTCTTCTTTGTTATGTTCAGCACAACCCAGCTGAATGAATGACAGACAGTAACTCTGGCTAACAATAACCTGAATCATTGGTCCCTGAAAAAATGTTTCTGAAACTTCTATATTGTTAGGCTTGTCCTAAAATGCTTGCTGTGACAGGTAGAGCTCCTTGTTACTGTCAATGCCATTTTTTGTGCTGGCTGGACAGAGGTCACTGGAAAGCCTTGTGGAGAACTCTTCTCTCCCTGTAGTCAAGGAATAAGTCAATATAAAAGATAAATAATAAAATAAAGGCATACTTAGGTGGAAAGGAAGTGCCATCTTGTCTTTAATCATACTGTCCTCAGCACAAGCATTTAACCTAATTATTTAAAACACAGTCAGTTTATTTTAACTAATGTATCAGTCAGAAACAGTAAATGATCCTTTCAAGGCTCAATAGTTTTCTCATATTTACCCAAGTTAATTATACTTAAGATTGTAAGAAGAAAATATATATCATACATTATACAGGGAATAGTTTATTAATGTTATAACTTAGAAGTAAAATAACAGCTGTTCATGATGAATTACATTCTTCCTTAAAGCAGAGACTTATTCTAAATTATTTTGTTGGAATAATAGGAACCGTAAACAAATGTTTTGCATAGGATAAAAGTACATTAAAACATTATTAAACACTTAGGATTTGAGCTAGTCATATATAGATGTCTAATACCATTTGATGGTATGAAAACTCTCTGGTCCCCAAGCCCAACCTTGAAAGTGTATAAGTTTCCTACAGGCATTGTAATATTTGTCACCCCATACAGATACCTTGTTTAGCCTAGAGTATCTCAAAAAATGTGTTGATAAATGAGTTAAGCCTCAGTTTCAGTAGATTCAAAATTCCTATTTAATCCTCAAAACTGAGACCAAAAATTTTTTAGAAGCTAACTTGCCATATAGAAATGGAACACAATATTACTTAGAGCAGAAGTTATCTTTAATTATTAAAAAAAAAGACTATTATTGCCCTGCACAGTAGCAAACTTCCTCTCTGCAGGAGGGCACTTCAATGAAAGAATTAAATAACTAAAAGAATTCTACACATCTATAGTGATAACTGAGAAGCCTAAATCTGAAGTAATGGTTCAGTCTCCCTCATCATTCTCTTAGCTGCTGTGTAGATCTATTAGGAACTTCAGCCTTTGATTTTAAAGATCTGTTGGTTTTATAGCTCTTCTCCTGTGCAGACCCAGAAGTGCTTTAGTCTGTTTAGGTTATTATCTTACTTTCTTAAAAATGCAGAATGAAAACTTTTCTTCTGCAAAAATAGCTTATTAGAAGAAAAAGCCCATACATACCAACAAGATCTGGACCCACCACAAAATGCTTCCAAAGCTACGCACAACTGGAGGGTCTTATCATTTACAGAAGATAGCTTTATAAGGTACAGATGATCAAGAAGAAAATGAATTCAATTCCCTTCTCATCTGGAGTGAGGTAAAACCCGTAATTCTGATTTCTATGAGAATTTCTGGTAGACTCTAGAATGGACATGCAGACAGAAAAAAGCATTCAGAACCTCTGAAGCTGGCACAGGAGACAGGAAGCTGGGCTTGTTACATGGGCCAGAGTCTAGGTACAAATAAAACAAAAGGAATACCAAATCACGTCTCAGAATATCTGTGATCATACTGATCATGCAAGATTAGACCAGGCAGAAAGTACTTAAGCTTAGAACACTCTGTGGCTAGGAGGGCTCATTGCCATCTTCTGTTCTCTGTTAAAGAGAAAGCTGTTGGTGCAAAATGGGATATTGTTCAAATATGTAACAGTAGTAACTCTGTGTCACCTAAATCCTATACAAATAGCACATGTCAGACTGCTCAGACATAGGTTCAGTTTCTAAAAACTGATTTTGAACCAATCTTACTAATTTGACATGTAATTTTGAGATATTATACAAGGCAGTAATATGTATTTTTCTGCCTCTTCTCTCCCCTCCCCTTTCCCTGCTATTAGTAGAGTGAAAAATTTGTAGTGAATATCAGAAAATCAAAGAGAGAGGTAGTAGCATGTAAAATTCTATGATGCAAATTACAAACCTAATCACTGATATGAATCTGAAACAACTATGTTGCTTCTTTTGTGTGAATGTTTCAACATCTAACAGCCAGTTATAAGACCTAAAGCTAACGGGTCTTGTATGTAAAATCTCTGGGACTTGGATATTTAAGGTTTTCTGAGGAAACAAAAAAGCACCATACGATTCATAAAACCTAAGCAGCTGATATGGAGGAAAAAGACAACAGTATAAATTATGCATAATTTGCATCAATGTCCACTTTATAACAATCGAAAAGGAGTCTGTGCTGCTTATTTTAGGAGAATATCCGCTGCATTACAATTGTCTTTCACTTAAGTTCTAGATTAATAATTCAATACCATAGTTGATAAAACTAACTCAGGATAAGCTCATGAATACCTTTCTAAAAGACAGTAATATTCTTCTAAACTGGCTCTTGCGTTTGGGGAGAAATGCCTCCCCCCTCCCCCCTCAACAAACTAACTGTAAAGAACTCAGTCAAGTTTCAAGGTCACAGCTGATTTTTACACTGGATGTATATTTTTCTTTTCTTTTGAATATTCGCTCTGGTTTGCTCTCATACTCCCTTTCATTCTTCTTCTTCCATTATCTGCAATGGAACAGTTTATTGTGTTCATTTTAGCACAGTATGAGTTCATATTATTTTAGAATTTATTGCACTGCCATCTTTGTATTATAAATTATTAAAAATGTATCTTTTTATTAACGTTATCGGATTATAGTAAGGAACCCCAGAAACATTCATGATTATGAGATCTAGAAAATACGACAGAAGCAAATAATACTTCAACACTAACATTGGTCCATAATACCATCTTTTGGTTTATTCCCCAAAGAAGAAAGTCAAAAGTGCCGTGCATTTATGATGGTCCTTTCTTAATGTCACTGTTTGCCAAACTGGCTGATCAACACCCAGATTAGGCACTTACCCAGAGTGATCACATTTGTAGAAAGGAGATGCTTAAAATTGTGATAAACTGAATAGGGAACCACCAAAACAGTAAAGAAAACCCCAGAAGGACAGACCACTGCTTAAATTTTCCTCTTCAAAACTTGAATTCTGTATGCTTTGTGAAAAGACTGAACCTGTATCTCCCAAAGGAATACACTAAGTTATAAATCTTATATAAGTAAAATTTATGAAATAAATTTGCTCTCAAATTTATTTCATCTTAGGTTTTACAGTTGGACATACTGAAAAACTGGACATATTTTGTTTGAACCCCTTCAAATACAGAGATTGAAATCACATTTTTTAGACTCTGCAGAAATATTCTGAAGCTACCAGGTAGACACAGGAATCGTAATAAGTTTAAAGAAGGTGCTATATTTTTAGAAGCCCTATGCTGAGATATTCTCAGATGAGACCCTGTCAATGGATGACAAGCAGAAAAATGTCTTTATTATGAGTTGTGATGGTCCTCAGGGCAAATTAGATCCTAAACACTAGAAAGTATATATAGGGGGGGATTTTTAAAGGAACTAAGAACCTTCAGTGTCGAAGTTAGGGCCACTGCAGTGTGTAGGTCTTTCTGAGGTCAGATGGCACACAAGGGATATGAGTCGATTCTGCATTTGGATATCTAATCCTTCTGCTATACCACCACACATGAGTAAGTAATTAGATGGATCTGGTCTAGTTAACAATAGAGGATCAATACCCCAAACATGTGCAGAAGCTACAAAGATTTCCTAGAAGTCCTCCATAATTTTTCGTTCCTTGAAAGGAAAAATCAAAGTTTATCCATACTTTAAGGTTTCTGCTTATGCTCATCCTGAACTTTATGTATGCAATGGCAGTGAAGAGCATGGAAGAATTCAAAATTTAACTTCCTATGAAGTCCTGACAATAAGCCTCTGCTAGAGATAGTGCACGGAAAGGAGTGAGTTGATCTGTTATTCATATTAAAATATGCCAGATAGCCTGTTAGCATATTGCAACAGTGTTAGTGTGGCCACAGTTAAACTGATCTCCAGATTAGGAATTAAAAGAGGCATTTTTCCTCACATCTTGCTGACAGGGACTTATATTTTATTAATATTGGATATTTTGCATGTACTTTCTTCTGTAGTAGGAGAGATTAACTGTTTGCTTGATTTATCTGGTTGTCTTTCTTACAAAATTCCTGCTAAAACACAGACTTAGGATACCAGGAATGCTACTTATCTCTCCTGTTGTTTTCTGATGGCAAATTAGAATTCTGAGCTGGTGCTTATAATTGTGGGATCTAAGTTTGCTACAGAGCATACGGTAGTGGCTGGTACGTGAGGGCATGTGGACTGGAAGTTACAGACAAAATTCAAAACTAAAATGCCTTATGAGGCCTATAGTTGAGAAGAAATGGACTCAGATGATCTAAAAGATCCCTACCAGGCAAACATTTCTGAACTGCACTTTCTGGCCATTTCTGAATCCTTCCTAGGAATCCAAAGACACAGAAAAAAGAGAAAGAAAAAAAATTAAAAATATGTGCAATAAGGAAGTCACAGCCTTAAAACAATTTTTTCAGCTCTGTTTTCAAAGGGAGTAGCTTTTCCATCACTGGAAGAACAAAGGACTTGCCAACACTTCCACTTTCCTTCTCTACATATGCTACTGTAATAAACACTTTCCAATGAGCAATAACTTCTTAAAAATAACAATAAAATTTAATGAAAGTATCATGCTTTGCAGCAAAATTCCAGAGGCAGTGCAGAAATGTATACGAGAACTTAATGTCAGATTTTGAAGTGGAGCAGACTGTTAAAAGAAATTTCAGTATGTTGAAAAAAATGGCATTTTTTGACCCGAGATAATTAGAATGGTATGCCAAAAAACCCCAGTATTAATGAGAGAGTATTTCATGCCAAATTAACTGTGTCTCCTTTTCTAACCATTTCAGATTCTGAAGGAGGAGTGTTTTGTTGATTAGTCTATAAAAGAAACTTATGACAAATCTCAAATTGGAATGTGTTTTGCATTTGAAACTGGTTTCTGAAATGAGGAGGTAGTGGGGAAAGAATGGACAGACATTTTTTGGCAGATAGCAGAATTTAGTGTCTCAGATTATAAAAGGAATTTTACTTAGAACTCACAAGGCTGTTTAAACTGATCTTCTTTCCAAAGAATATCATAAAGGCATAGAATCACAGAATAGCTTGGGTTGGAAGGGACCTTGAAAAGTTATCTAGCCCAACCCCTCTGCAAAGAACAGGGACATCTTCAACTAGATCCGGTCGATCAGAGCCCCATCCGACCTGACCTTGAATATTTCCAGGGATGGGGCATCCACCACCTCTCAAGGCAACCTGTTCCAGTGTTTCCCCAACCTCACTGTAAAAAATTTCTTCCTTATGTCTGATCTAAATCTACCCTCTTTTAGTTTAAAACAATTATTCCTTGTCCTGTCACAAGAGACCCTGCTAAATAGGTTGACCTTATGTTTCTCATAAGGCCCCTCCAAGCACTGAAAGGCCACAATAAGTTCTCCCTGGACGCTGATCATCTCCAGGCTGATCAATCTCAACTCAACCTTTCATCATATTTTTCCTTTCCCCACTCCAACAGGTACATGTCTTTTCTGTGCTGGGGCTCCAGAGCTGGATGCAGTACTGCAGACTGTGTCTCACCAGAGCGGAGTAGGGGGGTAGAATGATGTCTCCCGACCTGCTGGCCATGCTTCTTTTGATGTAGCCCAGGATACAACTGTGAGCACACACTGCTGGCTCTTGTCCAGCTTTTCATCCACCAGTTCCCCTAAGTCCTTCTCGACAGGGCTGCTCTCAATCCCTCCACCTCCCAGCCTGTATTGATATCGGGGGTTGCCCTGACCCAGGCTCAGGATCTTGCACTTGGCCATGTTGAACCTCATGAGGTTCACACAGGCCCACTTCTCAAGCTTGTTCAGGTCTGTCTGGATGGCATCTAGTCCCCCAGGCATGTCAGCCACACCACTCAGCTTGGTGTAATCTGGAAACTTGCAGAGGGTGCACTCGATCCCACTGTCTATGGCATTGATGAAGATATTAAACAGTACTGGTCCCAGTACAGACCCCTGAGGAGCGCAACTTGTCGCTATCTCCATCCGGACATTGAGCTGTTGACCACTGCTCTCTGGATGCAACCATCCAGCCAATTACTCATCCACCAAACAGTCCACCCATCAAATACGTATTTCTCCAATTCAGAGAGAACATTGTGTGGGACTGTGTCAAAGGCCTTACAGAATTAACGAGAAAGCATATTGTTTTCCATTTCATATTCCACAGTATGTTTAAAACAAGTGAAACTATCAAATTGCTTTTTGAAAAGTACATACAGAATAGTCCACATCAGAAGACCAAGGCCTGGAAATTCTTCACATCAGCAATACGATATCTTAATTTAAAAATCTCTGTTTTTCAGATCTAATTGATAGACTGAAATTTCAGGGCTTAGGGATGAAAGATCTGGAAGAAGAAAGACGAAGTCTGAATATTTCTTTTTTCCTTGACTAAGGAATGTCCTTCTATTACTCTTTAAAGAAAAAAGTAGGAACAGATGTTATGCTTTTTTAGACAATAATAATGATCTCAGGAGATTGTTCGCGGAGAATCTTTTTACAGTTATTGTGTCTAAGAATTTATGCACTAATATAAGAATAGGTGAAAAAACTATTGTTAAAATAATTGAAATAGTGGGATTTTAGTGTGCGATGAACTTTCGGAACACTAGAAAAAACTATCTCTGTGAGCATCGAATGTGTCACAAAACAGTACATTCTGTCACTCTAGCCACCCTGAAGTATCATTCCTTCTTAAAAAGATGTCAATACAGTCAGCTAGGGGATCTGAGAAGAATTCAGCACATTTTTGTTTGTAGTTAAGGAGCTGAAGTTTCTTTTGTAAGAATTTACTATCTGGAACATTTCCTTCACATCTTAATGTACTTTAAATTCTCCATTTTGGAAAAACAATTACATATACCTTTGAAATGATTATGTAAGTAGCACATCACAGAACAATGATTGCTTTCAACAGAACGTAAGTTATAGTTAAAATCATAAAATATTTAGGACAATTGTCCCTAGAACAGCAAAAGATTTTTGCCCTGTCAAGGGATATTCAGGAAGAGGATCAGGGCTTGTTATATACTAGGCCTATTATGACTGCTGTGAAGTGGGTTTTTTTTGGCTTGCAAACTGCTAGTTCCTTCTTAGAGTTAAACAGCAGAACAAGAAGTGTCCTGCCTTCATTATAGAGAAACACCCACGGAACTCATTCTTTAAATGAGAGCACATTTTTCCATCCTCTCTTCTAAAAATTCTCTGGTTTTAAAAAAACCCTTCACACTATAGTTGATACTAATTCAAGTTCAAAAATGTATACAAATTAACTTCAGTCCTTATTCCTAATTCATTAGTGTTTTCATTATTCATTGAGATATTTCAGTATTTCTGTCCAGCACCACTTGATGTTTTGAAAATAAATAAGTTGCACCAACTTTCACTGACATTATTAAATTATTATCCAGGTACATAACACTTTCCGAAAAGCATATCACTCTTTGTTTCTATTATTTCTTCCTTTTCTTGTGCCTCTTTCATGTCTGCTAAAGCTATAGAATATTTTGGAAGACACTTGAGAAATATAATAATAATTATAGTGTTATGGTAAGAGAAACTGTATGATATACATAATATGTATGATACCCATTATTGACTAATGGCATAAATTAATACATTCTTGAATATTATTGCTTGTTATGATTATCCAGTTGCGTATTACATATAGAAATTTTATTTTTCTGTGTATCAGATCAGTGGATATGCTGTATATAATGCTGGGAATGCTCAGTGGTGTTGCCTCTGTTTTATTCCAATGATCCCTGGGGTTTGTCCCCTGAATAATGAAGAAAATATGCAAATGACAGGGACCAAAAAATATACTGCAGTTGTCTACAATTTGTGAAATAAATTGCAAGCACTACAGCTAACATTTTTTCTTTCTTTCAGTATGCATCGGATGTTGAACTTCCATTAAAGGAGTGGATAAAATCCTAATGAATGCTAATAAAGATAAATACAAGCAAATGCCAGAGTATTTTTATATAGTCCAACTGAAAGTAAGTATTCTTCTGTGTAGTAAAAATAATAGTAATTAATCCTTTTTGCTGATTCAGATCGTGTAGATTCTCTCTAATACACCAGCAATCTCCTTTTGCTGCATTTGCTGATAATTTATCACCAGTAAGTTACACCATGATTAATCAAGAGAAGTGCAATACTGTAAGTACTGTTATTGTCATGTTATCTGCATGCACTGTGACTTTCTGAAGTGTGCCAGACATAATCAGTAGGTGATGAACACTAGTCACATGATAGTGGCATTTATACCTCCAAATTCAACTGTTACATACCTTTTGGATGTTGTATAGATGTCTGTTAAAAGGTAATGAAAAAAGTCCTTTGAGGGATATCAAATAAGAAAATTTCCTATGCTGATTTCTCAGAGGGAGTTTTCCTAGACCTTTGAACTACTCAATATTAGCTACTGTCCTGAGTGATTAAGGTCAAATTTCAACTGCCCTCTTTAGTTCACTAGATCAGATGTAACTCCGTTTATATTTTCATAAAGTAGATCACTGAGATTAAACTATTTTGTGCATATTTGGAAGTATTTTGTAGAAACAGCTTATCCTCTACATCTTCCCAATCTCATCAACAACAAACACTCAAGCAAGCAAACAAGCAATCAACATACCTAAATATTAGATTTTATGCCTAACAAGACAGAGTGTGGTACATTAAAGGACAAGGAATCATGAGCTAGCATTTCAAAGTGCTAACAGCTGAAATAAATGTGGATGTACATACGTAGCAAATAGCAGTGTAGCTGTTCATATCAGTTTTACACCAGGTGTCTTTCAAAGTGCAGTAGATTTTGGAGCAAGTACCTTCCACAGACTCATGTCCTTCCACTACAAAATGATTTTGAAGATAAGCAGGCACAGAAATCATGAAAGTCCTGCCTTGCTGCCTCAAAGTCATGGACAGCCCTTCTGCAGCAAAGTTTCTCAACTTAGTAACTGGTAGAGGGATACCAATGCCATTGAATCAGTATGTTTCTCAGAACGCTTTTGGGTCAGAAACAACAGACATGCTAGATCTGTGTCTCATGGCAGAGACATAGTCTAATGAACGATCTTTGGTTGTTTAATAAAGAAATGTCTGCTCAGATAATATATTCAACTTCATATTCCACTTCCTGTTGGGCTTTGTGTTTTTACTCCCACAATTATCATAGAATCATCGAATCATAGAATAGCAAGGGTTGGAAACGATCTTAAAGATCGTCTGATTCCAACCACCCTGCCACGAGCAGGGACATCTTCCACTAGACCGGGTTGCTCAGAGCTCCATGCAACCTGGTCTTGAACGCTTCGAGGGAGGGGGTAACCACAACTTCTCTGGGTAACCTGTTCCAGTGCCTCACCACCCTCATGGTGAAGAATTTCTTCCTAATATCTAATCTCAATCTGTCCTCTTTTAGTTTACAGCCATTCCCCCTTGTCCTATTGCTACACTCCCTTGCGAAAAGTCTCTCTCCATCCTTTCTGTAGGCCCCTTTCAGGTACTGGAAGGCTGCTCTAAGGTCACCCCGGAGCCTTCTCTTCTCCAGGCTGAACAGCCCCAACTCTCTTAACCTGTCCTCATAGCAGAGGTACTCCAGCCCTTGGATCATCTTTGTGGCCTTTCTCTGGACCCACTCCAACACATCCATGTCCTTCCTATTTTGGGGGCTCCAGAGCTGGACACAGTACTCCAGGTGGGGTCTCACGAGAGCGGAGTAAAGGGGCAGAGTCATCTCCCTCGACCTGCTGGCCACACTTCTGCTGATGCAGCCCAGGATACGGTTGGCTTTCTGGGCTGCAAGTGCACATTACAGGCTCATGTTGAGCTTTTCATCCCCCAGTACCCCCAAGTCCTTCTCCTCAGGGCTGCTCTTGAGCCACTCTCCACCCAGCCTGTACTTGTGTTTGGGGTCATCTTCCTCTATGTGTCATACCTCCTGCCAGCTATATGCCAAATCCTCTTACAGTCAATTTACAGCATTTTGCAGTCTTTTCAAAACAAAATTTGAAAACCAGATCAGGAGTAATTTATCTGCTCATTCAATATCAATTTTCCTTAGTAAGGCCATTAGTATGATTTTGCAATGGCTGTCATTTGTACTAGAACAAGAAATCAAGTAACCACACAGGGGTGGAACACACAATTACTCACTGAACAATTTTTGTCCATAACAATTTATAATGCAGTTCAAACAGGTCAAAACCCTGTTTTGTAGAGTGCATGGCTTGGGAGAGATGGAGAAAGAAGTCTTTTGAATCAAAACTAAATCAAAATTTACTGGTTGCCTAAAGAAAATATCAGCCATTTACCTTAAAACTCCATTGTCTCTGCTGTTGGCTTTGATCACTGGTAATTTACATCCAAATATTGCTCAAAAATCTTCTCTGAGATTGTCAGAAAACAACTGTGCTTTACTTTTAAATGTAATCGTGAGGATTACACATACTCAGTATCAGATGCATATCAAACACTACAAGGATCAACAGCACTTTGCAAGAAAACACTGATCTACAGCATCTAGATGACGTCTTGTAGCTGTGTACTATTGATTTCCTCATAAATGCCTATTTAAGGAAAAGTAAAGAAAGTGAAGGAGAAAAAAAAGGAGTAAAGGAGTGCTGAGTGGATGAAGTTTCAATATTTGGCAGAAGACTGAATCTTCACAAACCTCTGTTACGTGCAATATTAGTTTAGGGTTAACATTCCTTTTCTACTGTTGTCATGGATCTGGTTTATCCTAACAGGCCAAATTCCATGATTATTCACATTTTGCTTTAATTAATGGGAATTAATAGGTAAAACATGAAGACTCTGCATTTGGCTGAATAGGTTTGGCATTTAGCCATGCCAAAATGAGACATTATTAGAAAAACAGACTTTCCTTTCATAGCTCCAAGGCAAAATCTGGCTTGTAAATTGACATATTTACCTATGCAATCTTCTGATATGAAGTATATACACAATATATATATCTCTAATCAGAATCAAGTTTTGTTAAAGGAGAGGGACCCAATTGACTGGGAATAGCTTCAGAAGTCACAAAATCCAGTCTAAACTGAACTTTTAGTTTTATAACTATGGAGAGAAACATAACTTACAAAAATGTAAAACCCTTGCAATATGGTCCTGTAATCATGGCACAAAGAAGCAGGAGGGACCCCAGGGCAGGAAGGATATGTTATGCTTTATAGAGCCTAAGCCAGGAAGAAAAGCAGTCTAGGTAGTCTGAGCAGACCTGTGTAAAAACCATGCAATAAAACCCAGGAAACTGCAACAAGCTCTCTAAATGCCATAGTATGAACGATGCCCTAATTCCTGTGCTGGATTAGTTGCTGCAGCCATCACAGGGAAGTTCCTCTACAGCCACCTACCCTATCCTACTTTGAGGAGTGTCTGATTTTTATCTTTTCATCCCATTCACACATTTTCTCTCACACAATGATTACTTGGGCTTTCAGGGTAAAGTGAATTTTATCCTGTAAGAAATAATGTATTGTATTGTACTGATGAAAAGACTCCATTCTGTTCACAGTTTATTCTTCTTTCTTTTTGTCTCTCTATTGTGAGCATAAATATTTAAATTACTCTTTAAATTATGTAGTCCTGGTGTCTTTCATTGAAAAAATACCTAAAGTTCTTTGAAAGAGAATGGATCCTGAGAACCTATGGATGTAAAATGAGGTTCAGGCTGTGCATTTTAAAGCAATGTATTTTCATAAACGAAGAAACTATTAGCCTCCTTGTGAAATTTAACCATGTGTATCTGATCTATAGAATTGTCATTAATTATATTTCAATAAGCAAAAAGGCCATGAATTTGCAGTACGAAATACTTCCCCAGCACTTGCAGTTTCTGAACTAACCAGACAGTATGCTGACATGTTAAATATATTTGAAATGTAGGCTTATCAGGAACCATTACCTTCTGGCTTATTGAACTCATTTTGAACTTTAAAAATATATTATTATTATATGTGACCTTAACAGTAATTCCAAGGAGAAGGTGCCCCACAATAATAATAATAATAATAAAGTAATTTATTGTAGATGTTAATTTTTAGGACAAGTAGATTGAAATTAGGTACATTTTATGGTATTTGTGAAAGTTATTGATTGTGACCAACTTAGCAGAAGAATAAGGTTAATTTTTTACCTATCATGTTCTGGAAGTATTCCATTACCAGTTGCTCTCTTTTCTCAGTGCAAATTTATAAGCTGTAGTACTATGATGAGTTCTGGAATCATAAATTCAAGATCAATCTTTTTAGCACATTGTATGGAATATCTAATTCTTATAGTATGTGGGAAATGCTTTCATTTTACTAATGCATAATTCATTATCGCTAAGGGAATCATTCTGAGAAACTAGCATTAATATATGGCTAAGACATTTCCTGGTGTGTGCAAGTAGAGCATTTTCACTTACAGAAAGAAATTCTCTCCAAAGCAATATCAGAGGCAAGATAAATCTGTGCTTTCTTTAAATTATCATTACTTTGTATTTGGCCATAGTTAAAATCACACAAGACAAAAAGAAACCTCAAACCTGCACAAAGACCTGTTATTAATATTGTGTTGTCAAATTCCATTATAAATGTCATGGGTCACAGATATCTGTACTTGATGAAACGTTATATGATATTTTCATGAAAGACTGAGATGCTGGCATTGAGAACACAAGTATAAGCTATAGAGGTTATACAAAACTATGAGATTTTCCAAACACTTCAGAAGACAGAATGATCTTCATAAATCAGAAAAACAGTCGGAAATAAAGACTATGAAATGCAATAAAGACAAAGTACACAAACACACTTAGCTTGGAAACAGCACACGTACAAATACAAAATGAGAAGTATATGTCCATCACTAAGATCCAAATGGAAAGATTTTTAAAAAGAATCACAAATTGGTGATGCTTTTGTAGAAAGGAAAATGTAATTCTGGGATACTTTTAACGCTGTCATGTAGCATACTGAGATTTATTATTGCATCCTACGAAGTGGTACTATGATACCTCTGGGAATAGGGTGCTTAGTTTTGACCAGCACGCTACAGGAAGCATTAAGACAAACTAGACAGAAGACAAAGCACAGTAATAGGAATGATTAAAGTTTTATATAAGTGACCTAGCCATGAAAATTGTAAAAACAAATTTTTCCTAGAATAGAAAAAAGAAGACTGAAAAGGAGTATTTCCACTGCCTCTGTCATGGGGATAAAGGAACACCAGGACAGTGTGACACCACAAATCTCAATTTATGTGTGAGCTACAACTCAATTACAGAACACTGGCTTTCGTTAATGGTTTCCTATAATTCTTTATTAGTAGCTATGGATTTTTGTAATGGTTACTTTATATTATGACCGCACATAAACCAATAGCATTTATTTTGTCTCTGAGCACACATTTAATGCCCATCATAAAGGCCAATAAAATTTAAATGAAATAATCCATACATATTACCAAGCATCTAATTACTGTGAAATTTTGTCAGTTGCTCATTCATGCACACTTTTCTAATCTAAACATATATCATGCTAATAATATCCAGGTTAGAAGACTGAAAAGCTAAAAACCAGGAAAATCTGAGGATATTAACAGAGGTTTTACAAATAAATCTTTTTAGGACTATTCTAAAGATGCAAGTTCACCAAAAGAATCCCCAAAAACTTCTCACTAGTATTTGAACAGATTTTCATATGAGAAAAAATTCAGCTGTATGGGCCGCTTAAGATATGCCATGTTTTAGAGGTTGCTGTTTAGTGCATCTTATGATCTGTTTCAAGCACACAATCATTCATTTTCCATCATCCACTCTTTTACTAGTTACGTTTGCTGTAACCTCACTCTTTTTATTAACTTAAAAGTGTTCAAGAAAGTTTTGTTACAACTCTTTCTTTAGAATGATTGAAACATTTAGTGAGATGTTTCAGCTAAGACATGTAATATTTCTCACAGCTAGTTTTTTTCTCAAAATTTGATAACGTCAAGATTGTATGGAAAACAAAAACTGGCAAAAATCTTAGAGAATACTTCTTGCACGTCTCTTTATCATCTTTCCTCTCTAATGATAGTTCACCTCCACTCTAAATTTTTTTCAACCAGCCACTGGTTACCTTACTGGTGGTCGTTTTGTACATCAAGTCAATTTTCTTACATAAATGAAGAAATAAAAAAAGAGGGATAAAATGTGAGAACAACTTAAAATAAATTTTTCTTATATGCTCACTTTTTCAGTTACAAGAGATACGTGTAATTACTGTCAGCTGGCATGTAATTACATCAGGCAAGCTTAGTCCCCAGGCTATCTGAGGCTGAGCTGCAAGCAAGTTCTGTCAGAGGAAGCTCTTTCCTTGCTTCCACAGGTAGGAATCAGCTGTTACAGAAGCAGATGCTACTACTTGTTTTGTTCTTTTATTTGGGTTGCCTTCACGCACAGTTGAAGAAGATCAAAGAAACCAAAGATAATTTTGTAAAAACTAAAACAAATTGAAGAACAAATTTCTCAAGATTATAAAATTGAGTATTGGAAATTTGTATCATGATGGTCAGTTGTTGTTTCTCATATTCAGTACACTGTCTTGACATAAAAAAATAGTTAAGGTAGGGCGTTTTTATATTTAAGGCAATTAAGTTTTCCAGGTCACAAAAGGATTTGGAGGCTCTGGATAGCAACCTGTATATCACTTGCACCATACAAGGCTTCAGATCAAGATACTGTCTGTAGAAAAAATGAGTACAGCTGATCTGTGCAGCATACCTGAAGCTCAGCAACAGCCTGGCAATCCCCTGCCCACAAAGTCTGCTTTTGGCTGAGGCAGTGGTGTTTAGCCCCTGCAGGAGTAACAGTCCCAGCTGTGAAGGAATCTCTGGTGACACATAACACATACGAATTACTTCCCTCTAGCTTTTTTGTGTTGTGAAAAGGGATGATACAGGAATCTGTTAAAATTCTGTGGTCTAAGGTGAAGGAACTCCAGCAGGATGCAATAGTTGGGGTGGGTTTTTAGCAACTGTTTGATTATGACATCAAAGAAGGTCCCTGGAAATCCTTTCGAAAGATAAACATCTTGTGCAAAACAGTTCCCAGAGTCTGGAAAGATATTTTTTGATGATTTCGACTCAGGAGCAGCCAGTGTCCTGAATGTTCCTGAAGGTACATCTTCTAATCTCTAAATTCTTTAACCCTACTAGCAAGTAAAGATAGCTCATTTGATTTCCCATTACATACATACATGCATGCACATATATATGTGTGTCTGTGTACATGTATGTGTGCATGAGTATGTGTACTTATGGATATATATATTTATATATCGTATATTTTTGATAAATACATATATATACACCTATATGTATAAGTATGTACAGTATGTAACCTATGTTTTACGGTAAATGATGCCAGTCTAGTTAAATGGTTCAGCCTAGTTAGTTGGATCAGAACATAATACCTTTGGCTGGAATGGCAAAGAGTAAATATTCTCAAGCATATGATTGCAAGTAGTTTTGTGGGTCAGGATTTAAAAAATAATATTTATTTCTTTATTTCAACATGCTTTCATCATCTCCTTTTTTCTCCGCTTGGTAAGAGAAGACAACTATGCATTCTGTCATGCCTTATTCTGGTGTGTTAAGCATGTCTCTGTCATGCTCTTGTTTGAAATGTCTTCAGCTACAAACCTGTAAGATATATTTTAGAGGGACAAAGAGATAGACTGCTGGTTTTTAACATTTGAAGTTACAAAAAATATAAATAGTATGAGACAGAATAACATAGATAACAGTCTTATGAGGAACAGTCTCATTGGATGGACAGTGCAAATGTACTTGGTATCTTTACTAATCACTCTTTAGGCAATCCTGTACTGTTTATTTTGAATACTTTTTTTCAGATTCATATCAAATGTAATTTTTGTATGTCTGAACATAAATAACTAAATAATACAAAGTTAAAATCACAGTTGCCATTTAAGCTCACGTCAGCAGTTTTGATAGTTTGAAGTCACTTTAAAGTTCCAATTTGACAGAAATAAACTCTGTAAAATTCCTGTAACTAATAGTTGGTTTACATATTTCTTTAGCCTAATTGAATGAATTTAATTTAATTTTCAAGGACTTTTAAATTCTGTCCCAAATGAGAATTTAAAAAAACAGTTGCTATTGTGGAACAGCCTGGAAAGAGATGAGGCATATTCTAATTTATCAGGTAAGCAGTGCAAGTGGGGTATTTAAATATACAGACTCATAGCCCTGCTGGAACTAATTGACTATAATGTTTCTCAGCTGTATTTGAGATTTAACAAACTGTAAATTGGAGCTGCAAAGAGCCACACCCCAGAGGTTTAAACTCCAGCACAAGCTCCCCATTCTTTATCCATCAGGTTAGTAGCTCACTTGCCCCACTCATTTCTGCTGCTCGTGTTTATCTCTCTGTTTCTATGAAGAAGTGCAGAGAAGAAATGTTGCTGTTTGCTATCAAAGTTAGACACTCTTCTGCATCCAAGTTGCAACAGTCATTAGAGTTTGGCACATAAGCAGCAGTAATGCACTCTGAAAGCTGGGCTTGTGACAAGAAATGTGTGAAATATGATCCAAGCTTAGAGATGCAGAATTAGGAACTTTCTGCAGTTTCACTGCAATATTTTAGATTTTCATTTGACATACAATTAAAAGATGTGTTTATAATTAATGATTCTACTTCTTTTGTTTACTTTCAGGAGCATACATGTTGATAGTAAGACCTGCATTACGTAAAGAATTCCAGTCATTCTGGTTATAGATTTTAAGTCAAAAATGTTCTCAAGAATAACATGATTAACTACTAATAGACAAGTGAACTGTTGCCCTTACTGAAACAGTCTGATTTAATTGTAAGATTTTAATGAATTTTACTGCTAATATTGTAAGGGAGGGGTCTTCTTAAGTGTAAGTAATCTTACATGTCTGAAATCTCTGCCATCGATTTTTATGTCTTAAACCTAAGTGGCAATGGTTTCTATCAAAGTGACAGCCACTGTTTCCCAATTTCAGCAAAATTGTAATGAAAGGCTGTGAAGGAACTGCCCTGAACTGATAGGGGCAAAAGTACGTGTCCTAATTTTCACCCTCAGATAAGCAATTTTATAATGATTTTATATATTAACGTGTCATCATTACAATTAATTTTATAGAATTCATAGAATATTTGACTGGAGGATTCTGAAAACCCGGCTTTCCTTGTGTTCATCTGGATGTTGCTATATCCTGTGTACACACAACATAAACCAAATGTTTCCGTTTGGTTGACCATCTATTCAGGGTTTGTATGATAATCTCTGGTTTTGGGTTGTTTTTTTATTTTCCCCAGAAAAATGCAGAATTCCAGCAAATAAACTTGGGTTTTAGTCCCTTTTAGTCTCAGATATGATTTGTAGTTTTCATTGGACTTCCTAACTCCATGTTTCTGTGTTCTTTTCTGGTGAGGTTTAGGGCAACTCAGCTCCTCCTACTGTAGAAACCTACTAAACTGAACATTACATCATGGCAACTTCAGAGAAAGCAAAATCATGTTGTCAAAAATATTTAAACAACTGTAAGAACTGATTTGGAGTGTGCACAGTGAAGCTGGCAACTTATGTAGAAAAGCAATAAGGTAAATCAATTCACTTGACAGATAAATAATGCAACGGGGGTTTTTTTATAAGGGAGGTAATTGGAAAATACACAGCCATGTCTTAAATTCTGCTGATAAAAACCAATCTATCAAATAAGAGAGACACAAAGCGGTATTCTGACCACTCATACAACTAATGATTAGCAGCTCAAACAGCAGCACAAACAAATTAACTGTCCATAACTGTAACTAATACTCCAATTGCACAGACTTACTGTAGAATACTACTCTACTGTTAGAAATCCACTAATGCTAGTGGAGTAATGCTAAGGATAGTAGAATCCTGAATATGAATGTATTATCCTGTACTGATGGAGAACAGGGAGGAAATGAAGTGTCTGTACCAATATCCTTCTATAGGTTAAATGATTTCTCAGTGTTTTGCTGCATTACTGTTTCACCATTAATCAAGCTCAAGGGTGAATTTAACTACTAGTTTCTTTGAGGAGTTCTGGAGTCTTCTGAAGCAAGTCATAGGACTTTTTTGAGGCTGTGTGCCTTCGAAGGTGGAATCTTAGAAGAAAATGCTTTTATAGCAAAACCTAAGAGGTGAAAAGTCTTTTATACACATTCAATAAAAATAACCTAAAATTATTCTCATACAGTACATTGTAAGTATGTCGTATTTAACATACAGGATGGTGTAATGTGGATCTCTATACTGTCATGAGATGTACTGTCTACTCTACAAAAGTAGACCGCATAGATTGGGACTTGAGCAAATATAGCAACTGGGGCTTGATATCTCAAAGGTCAATAAGAATGACTAAAATATTGAAAAATATTTTTTGTAATGTAGACTTCAAAACCTCAAAGTATTTAATTTGCCAAGAAAATACCATGACTTTGGAGTTTAAGGCATGATTTTATCACCATATACAAGGTCTTAACTGTTTCCTTGAGATGCCTTACGGTGTCCAAGAGATCCACACAGCACTCACAGGATCTGTAGGAGATTATGCTCTCTGAAATAACACTGTGACGTGGACTGTAGTCCACAGGGAATACATAAAGCATCTTGAAGGTAAGTAGAAGACTATATCTAGGCAGCTGAATTATTTACTTATCTTCTAGTACATAAAATTGTAATAACAGGTTATTCGAAATCACATACAGCTGTATGGTGAGGTCCAATAGCTAGCAAAAAATAGAAATAGGGCACAGAATATTCAGAGATACCTTTAGAGCTACCCAAGGGATTGTGGGTTAATTTTGTTGTAGGAAAAGTCTGAATAGGGGAGACTTTATAAAATATATAATTTTAATTCAAACCCAGCAACTGGATTTGAGAGTCTTATGATTTCAGAACAGATGTTGTTAGATTATATGACAGTGGCCCCTTCTGAATATGAAATCTACTGATTAGTCCAGTAAGGACTGTGATTCGTGAGGCCTCCATTTTCAGTTCCTCCTAAAAAGCCAGTATGTTTTAAGTGAACTGGCTCCATAGTAATGGATAGCATGTATTTGATACAAAAGGTAAACTATCTTGTCCCAAACCAGAGGTGAAACTTGAGTTGCTCAGAAAATAAAATTATGCTATTAAGAAATAAAACATTGATTCTGATTTAAAATGAAGATACACATTATCAGTTTTCATACAAGACATGAATTTTTTAGAAAAGATTTTTATCTTCCAAATGTTGTATATTCAGAATACTGTATTAAGTGGCATTTTCTATTAAATCAGAATCTTGAATATGATATATACATTAAAAAAAAATTATTAAGAATTATTATTGACTGAGTCTAACAGGATTTTTAATGCAAAATGTTATGTTCGTGAAAAATTTTTTTATCACTTTCAGACTTAAAATTACAAAGGTTACAGCTAAATCTTGCCGCACTAAAACTCTATCTAATTCATTGCCAATCCTAGAGCACCAGGGTTCACATATTTCTGTTAGCAGAAGACAGAAGAGAGCTTCATATTTATCTGAAAATATTAGGTGTGTGTTTTAAGGCTATCTAGGAATGGGAAAAAATAGTGGTAAGACTATGGAAATGGATAGTCTTGTCAAAATAATTAACAAGGCAAACATCATCTATGAAATCTGGCAGTTTTCAGGGCACTAACATACATTCTTGGCACATCATGTTTGCATATTCTCCTTCTGTTTGTTAAGAAATTGGTGTCTAAATAATATGGCATCTTGTCAGGAAATAATATTGGAATGAACTAAAATGAAAGAGAGAAATATAGAACATGTTTGGTACGTTAAGAATGACGTTAAAACTGACTGGAAATCTCATGGGAAAGTTGAAGCTGATTATTCATTGATGAGCAGAAAATGGCTAGATAAAATTTTTAGAATGTTTGGTAATTTTATAGGTAACCATTCTCTGCTAGTTCAGAAAAATGTAAAGATAAACTTCTTGTACTTGCTGATGTACAACAACATCACATCAGGAAACACTGAAATGAGTTAAATTCAGCAGGATTTTTGAATCAAACTGACTTGACATCAAAGTGAGTTTAAATCAAAATGTGTTATCATCAATGAGCTAGAATTGGGTCATACAAATAGAATAAAAACACTGAAGTAAACTGATGAAACCTGGCAAATTTCATCGATATAAACATTCTTTGCTAAGATCTATGCTAAATCTGACAACAGCTCTTTGTATTGTTGGGTTTCTGTTCTGAAAAGGCAATCATACCATATGAACAGAAATAAGAATCATGACAATCCATTTTGATTGCAGTAGAAGGACAAAATGACTGGTATATATTTTGATTGATGTTTACCAGTAAATCAGTGTACTTTCATTAACATATGATTTGGAGTGTAGAGGACAGCATTTATACACACCAGAAAAGTGCAAAAATTGCATGTGTACATGCTCTGAAAATGCAGGAGCATTTTTATCCAGGTGTTACTCAAGTATGCTCTTTAGGCTTTTCTCAGATGAAGTATGACCACGTGGGTGAAAGACCACATTTACTATCTCATTTTCTTGGCTGTCTATGGAATGAAATCAGAATTAATGAAACCATAAATTTCTGAGTTCATCTTTCTTCGTATGGAGAGGCAGGAGATACCACTAGCAGAATCTGAAACATGAGCAAAACAAATGAACCTTGTCAGTATGTCACATAGTTGTGGATTTGCCCAGTGATGTAGAGATTGTCTGCACAATGAAAAAGCCAGTTTGAGGTCCTCTAATTCAGTACAGAAACTGATTTAAGCCAAGTCAGAATCAAATCCCAGCTGTGACAATGATATTTCATCACTGCCTAAAGAAGAACACTGTAATTCATACAGAATGATTATTTATTGTGCTTTGTGCAGCTTCCAATTCTATTTTAGATCTTGTAGATTCCTATCTATACAGTCAGTATCTCTCATCTGGTCTATAGTACAGTCATTTCCTATGCTTCTTCTCGACATCCATCACTAATTGGTTCCTGCTTTATTGTGATAGATACGTACAAAAGAAATGCTGTTAGAAATACAGATCTATGCTTCTGGTAGGACAGATTCAGCATTTATGTTAAAGCTGTTTTGATCTTCTTTGGTGATGAAAAGCAGAATAATTTCAAGGGTAAGATGTTAATAGTATACTTGCTTTCTGCAAACAGAAAACCAAAAGAGAAAATACGCACACTCAACAATCTGCTTCTGTATGTTTTCTCCTTATTAGAGCTTTGGGTTGTAGCTAAAGCTGAAGTAATAATATAACAAGGATCTTGATATCTGCAATTAGCACTTACAACCTGTGTAACTCTGCACGTATACATGATCCTGATCTTTGGTGGATTAGCCACCAGACATAGTTTTACAGAACTAGGACAATGGAATTTGCTGAAATTTTATAGTGCAGCTTTAAGATATAGAAACTTACTGCAACACTTCAATGGAATATGTCTTAGAACTACTATCAAAGCTGCAGTGCCTGCCAAGATCTAATTAAAAAAGAAGCTATCGTGAATAAACTGGATTTAAAATGCTGTAGACATGGCAGTCAAGTTAGTTGCCTCATCTACTTGTGATTTTAAATCTACAGCAACAGCTTATGTAGAACACTGTTTTTCAAAAATTTTGATAAATAGAACAGTAGAGTGTGTATTGTATCAAGATAGGCCAGAATGAGACCCACTGTGCTGAATGCACAGTGAAAGGACGAAAACTCACAGAAGTTTATATCTGGTACACCCCAGTGCCCTACAACTACTAAGGCTGCCTCTGTATTCAGCATTGTGTATGGACAATCCCTTTTCTGCCCCCTTATTCTTTCAAACAATATGGAAAATATCAGGATGGAAATGGGAAGGTGTGGAATAAGCAGAACAAGAAGCTTACATCTTAGTCTGGTCTCAGATATAGTGACTTGTCTGCATCCCGTAAAGGGGCAATCAGCATATATATCTCTCTCTCTGCCTTAGGGTTTAGCACAGTGCTGTATGTAAGAAATTATGCATTGGGCCCCAAAACAGTTATTGGAAAATATTGTCCCTTATTTCATCTATTATTCACTTGTTCATGCATCTACAATTTTAAGGTGCTTCTTTGTTCTTCATCATTAGGCCTTATAACAGTTGTCACCGGCAAAAGAAATTTTCTTCTAAGCACTTTGAGGAAAATTGTCCTCGTGACTCAACTGGAAAATAACAATACTCCAAAATGTAAGGGAATTTTGCTGCTTCATTCTTCAGGTCTGCTCCTTTCGTGGAACACTACTTGATAATGTAGATGTAGTCTCAGCTTCCTAAACACTTATTCCTGTGTGAGATTAATTTTCCCCTTGAAAGCACAAGTAAAGAGGAAAAAGGAGTAAGTGGCTGTAGTACCATTTTACAGTAGTTAAACTACTTAGCAAAAATCAGTTGCAGAATGCAAATCTTCAAGAAAAATAATTGAATACTAAAGCTTTATAACAAATTGTAGAGACATAATTTTATCCTTCTAAAATTTATTGCTTATTAATTTCAGTAAGCTGCTAATTATATCATAGTAGAAACAGAAATATGTATGTCCTGTATCCTATAGCTTCTGCAATTTTAATAACATAAATTATATTAGAATTCAGTTTTACTTGTGAAATGTATGCATTATTTCAATTTTTCAAGCATATAATTTTTATGCTTTTATAGTTAAGTCTTTCTTTTAACATTCCTTGAACAGAGAACATAATTTTTTTTTCCTCTCAGATCTTAGTGAATTTTGCATAGTGCTATTAAAGTCAAACAATGTAAAATTATGGTGAGATCAGAATCAAAGTATAATTGTCAGATATATATCTGCAAATAGCAAAGCAAATATGATGGTTGTATGAACATTTACACTTGTCTTAGGATATCTCCGATCATCTCATTATCTTCTTCATAAATATGAATGTGTGCAACCACAGGAGTGGTCACTCAACAAATACACAGGTGATTATTACAGCAACAAATAAGAAAGTGACAAACAAACAAACAAGTCAGTGTACAGCCTTGTGTTTTATACTTAATTTTAAAAAAGTCTGATCCCTTAAAAAAAGAGACTCTCAGCAGGTTTCTTCTTCCTTCTGCACTGTGACATTTTATTAGAGGCACACTGCAGCACAAAATGCAGCCTTTTCAGCAAAAGCAGGAACATTGTCAGCCACAGATATAAAACATAAAATTTACTTTGACATCAGAAAATGAGCTTCTGGCAAAATTGTATCTTCTCCTTGTGGTTGTCTTTCCAAATCATTCACCTCAAAAACAGCAATGTGCATTATATCCAGATTCTGATCAGATTCTATGAATTAATAATGCAATTTTAAGTTTGTTGTAGTCTGATTACTGTCTGTAGCTAAGTGACTGAGAATTAAATTATACTGCGTTAGAAGTTTGAATCTTCATGGCACCAGGGTTTGTTCCTACATGTGCCAGTTGTTTTACTTAATCTTTGAATTCATGTTCTCAGAAGATTGTTAAAATTTTCAAAGAATGGGAATACTAACCCCACTTTATAATTTCATCGTTACTGTCAAATCCAATCTGGGATAAATGCTTTGTCAAAGCACTGTTTTTATGAACCAAAGTAATAAGTGACTGAAATGTCCATCTGGCCTAAATAATATATTGATCCCAAATGCTTAGCAGAGAAAGAAAAAAAGTAAGAAACAAATCTTGGAGAAGACATGACGCTTCCCAGGTTTTCCTGTTAGTGCTGAGAAATGTGTGACTGCAAATCACTACACCCCCACCATTGACAAATATAGAATACTTCCACCTAGCCAAGTGTTTTAAATTGTGCCCTTGCAGTAACTGTGCCTTTTTTCTCACCCTAAGATTATTAGTAGGTTTTGTCTAAGGAAAATGTTTTACCAGTAACTATAACTTTGACCCAAATGAGACCTGCAGTTATGGCCTTTCTTTACAAGGATTGAACAAAATCTTGTGGTAAGAGCTCTTGCACTGGGCTGGTAAACAAAAGTGTTAATGAAAGAAGTAGTGTCTTCATAAGAAGAAGTTAACAGCTGCAAGAATTTAAAGGAATGGCACAATATGCTTTACGTGGTTGATGGACAGTGTCAAAGGCTTTACTACAGTCCAGGCAGATGACATCCACAGCCTTTTCCTCATCCACTAGGTGGGTCACCTGGTCATAGAAAGAGGTCAGGTTGGTCAAGCAGGACCTGCCTTTCATGAACCCATGCTGGCTGGGCCTGCTCCCCTGGTTGTCCTTTACATGCCTGGTGAGCGCACTTAAAATGAACCACTCCATAATCTTCCCCAGCACCGAGGTCAGGCTTAGAGGCCTGTAGTTCCCAGGATCCTCCTTCCGGCCCTTCTTATGGATGGGTATTACACTGGTGATCCTCCAGTCATCTGGACCCTCCCCTGTTAGTCAGGACTGCTGATAGATGATGGAGAGTGGCTTGGCCAGCTCCTCCAACAGCTCCTTCATCACTCTTGGCTGGATCCCATTCCGCCTCATGGACTTGTGAGTGTCCAGGTGGCATAGCAGGTTGTTAACTGCTTCCTCCTGCATGATGGGAGGTTAGTTCTGCTCTCTGTCCCTGTCTTCTGGCATTGAGGGCTGACTACCCTGGGAATAGTCAGTCCGCCTACTAAAGACTGAGGCAAAGGAGGCATTAAGTACCTCAGCCTTTTCCTCATCTTTGGTATTAATGTTCCCCCCCCTCATCCAATAGGAGATGGAGATTCTCCTTGGCCTGGTTTTTGTTGTTAACGTATTTGTTAGAAAATTTTTTGTTATCCCTTACAACGGTGGTCAGCCTAAGTTCTAGCTGGGCTTTTGCCTTTCTAATTTCCTCTCTGCATGACCTAACGAGATCTCTGCACTTTACTTTAGTAGCCTGCCCCTTCTTCTGTAAGTGTTAAGACCTGCTTTTTTTCCTGAGTCCCAGCAAGAGCTCCCTGTTCAGCCAGGCTGAATCATAATGTAAATATGAACATAATTATGGTTAGGTATGTTACTATTCCCTAATGAATCAGGATATATAGGAGAAAAGGAACAAATTATTTTATTAGAAAATGTAGGTGTTTATGTTTCAGCCATTCTTAAGGCTTCTGAAGTGATAAACACCTAGCAAAATTAGGCTACTTTTTTTTATTATTTATGCTTCTGCATGTACTCTTCGTTTATGTTACTTCTCCATTATTTATGAAATTTGATTCCAAATTAGTTGGTGAGAAAAAAGAGTCTACATGAATGAGTCGGCCTGGTGACATGCCACAGAAAAATATGGCTCAGAATCAAGCCACTTGCAGAAGAAACTGGTTACACAGACATATGGAATTTTGGTCCCCATTACCTGGTGGTGGTATATTGTAGCCAAAGTAATAGATAGATAATGATTTACCAGATAATTCTTGGGCCATAAAAGTAAGCAATTCTTTTCTTCCCCTGAGGAACAAAGTCTTAAAAACATACACAGTGACATAAATGTGTTCAGTGACACTTTTAAAATATGTAGTCTGTTGTTAAGGATACAAAATCTGAAGAAAGCATTACCAAATCCCTAACGCTTCACAGCCACAATTAGTGTTTGATTTTTTGTTAACTAAAGGGCTCACACTGTATTTTGAGAATGGGTTTAGGACATAAATAATCTTTTTCTCAGATATTTTAGGTATCAGGTGCTCTAGACACTTGTGAAACCCTGCTGAGTTACTGTCATAGAATCACAGAATAGTAGAGGTTGGAAGGGACCTCTGTGGGTCATCTAGTCCAACCCTCCTGCCAAAGCAGGGTCACCTACAGTAGGCTGCACGGCACCTTGTCCAGGCGGGTCTTGAATATCTCCAGAGAAGGAGACTCCACAACCTCCCTGGGCAGCCTGTTCCAGTGCTCCGCCACCCTCAGAGGGAAGAAATTCTTCCTCATGCTCAGATGGATCTTCCTGTGCCTCAGTTTGTGCCCATTGTCCCTTGTCCTGTCGCTGGGCACCACTGAAAAGAGCTTGGCCCCATCCTCCTGACACCCACCCTTCAGATATTTGTAAGTATATATTAGGTCCCCTTGCAGCCTTCTCTTCTTCAGGCTGAACAAGCCCAG
>Ga0065711_1029789_pt1 | contig 34816 bp, 42 predicted proteins | sample Hoacrofraction12_FD_59098 | JGI IMG/M metagenome (GOLD analysis project Ga0065711, IMG submission 59098) | Hoatzin crop microbial communities from Cojedes, Venezuela - Epithelial fraction 12 v2 (version 2) | ecosystem: Host-associated > Birds > Digestive system > Esophagus > Crop | place... | reverse complement strand
CCAGCCCCGCCTGGCCGCGGTGCTGTGCCCCCTGCTCTGGGTGACCCTGCTTGGGCAGGGGGTTGGGCTGGGTGACCCACAGAGGGCCCTGCCAACCCCTGCCATGCTGGGATTCTGGGATTCTGTGAAAAGCAGGCCTAAGCGTTCCCATTTACAAGGCTGCAGATTCTGCAGGAGGTGGCTTTGCTGCAGCCAGGCGAGCCACGAGCGCTGCCCGTGCCAGAGCCCAGCGCCTGCCAGCACGGGACGAGCACACGTGGGCACAGGGGAGTGCGCGGCAGCGGGGGAACACGCGTTTGGGGGCGAGCAGAGACATCAACCAGCGATGCAGCCGCTGCCATAAACACCTCCACGGATTGCTGAACGGACACTCCGGGATGGCAGCACCCACCCAACCGCCCCACGCCGGCCTCTGCGCAGCCAGCGCTGAGACGCACTGCCAGGGCCGCGCTGCGGGGAGGACTGCGCAGTGCTGCTGCCGCTGCGGGTGATGCTGCTGCTGCTGCTCACGCTGCTGGCACTGCTGCTGCTGCTGGTGCTGCTGGTGCTGCTGGTGCTGCAGGTGATGCTGCTGCTGCTGGCACTGCTGGCACTGCTGGCACTGCTGGTACTGCTGGTGCTGCCGCTGCTGGTGCCACTGCTGCTACTGCTGGCACTGCTGGCGCTGCTGCCACTGCTGGCGCTGGCTCCAGCACCCCAGCCGTGCCCGGCGTCGGGGCCCCGCGCGCCATGCGCAGTGGCGGAGCACAAAGGCCGGGGCAGCCAGACCACGCGGCGCAGAGGGGGAGGGGGCTCCCTTCACGCGCACTGCACACGCGCACCCATATACGGGGTCTGCTCGCGCGGCCACACACTGGCACACATCGCCCCGCGCACGCGGCAGGAGCCACGCACGGTCCCGCACGCACACGCCACGCACGCACGGAGACACGCGCAGTCACGCGCCCCCCACGCGCGCAGCCACGTGCCCACCCACGTGCCCACGCGTAACGCTCCCACCAACACGCGGGCGCATGCGCGGGTGCAAGCTCCTCGCCTGCCTCTCTGCACGTGCACGTGCACACACGTGTGCAACCCGGCGCGCGCACGTGTGCAAGCCCGCGCGCGCCACACGCACCGCCCACTCCCCCACCCCGCGACGAGCCCCGCGCGCAGGCGCCGTCGACACGCACACCCCCCCCCGCCCATGCAACTGCGGCGCCCCCTGGCGGCCCCTGGAGGGACGTGCCGCCCGCAGCCCTGCTCGCCCGCTGGAACGGCTCCGGCGGGCCACGTGACCAGGCCTGACCACTCCCACTCCGCGGCGGGGGGGCCTGGCGGGAACGCCGCAGCCCTCGTCCGCGCTCGGAGTGGGGCGAGCGGCCCTGACTCCCCCCCCCGCGGCTTGGAGCAGCCCGAGTGAGGGCAGCGGGCGGCCGGGGGGGGCTTTAAAGGCCGGGTCCGGTGGCGGTGAGGGGAAACGGCGGAAGGGGGGATGTGGTGGTGAGTGGCTTGGGCCGTCCTGCTTCCCCCGGCCCTGTGGGCAGGACCACGCCAGTCCTGCCGTGGCGGCCGTGGCTTCTTGCGGGGCTGGGGTGCAGCACAGTGGCTGTGCAGGCTCCCAGGGCCTTCGGGGTCACGGAGGCCCCTCGCTGCTCAGGGCTTGGGGCTGCTGGTGGTGGCGGTTCCCCTTCCCGCTGAGGGCCCGGTGGGCCCTGGGACCGGCCCACCTGAGTGACAAACCATTGCGAACAGCCCTGCCCCACGGCACCTCAGGCAGCATGGTTGCAGGGGGAGGGAGCTACAAAAGTCCTTCAAAAGGGGCATTGTGGGGGAAAATGAGGTTGGCAACGGGAGCGTGGTGTCTGCGGTGTCTGGGGAGGGCACGGAGGGCACCTGCTGCGTGACCAGACCGAGGTGGCGAGGGCTCTGCTCCTCCGAGCTTCCCTCCTGCGGTGCGCTGGGCCACGCAGCACCGTGTTTAGAGTGGTGTGGTTATCTGCGTGTCGTGTCGCGGGGGTCAGTGCTTTGGTGAGCAGAGCTGCCAAGTGAGGTTTAATCACGTCTTTATCACCCTTGAGAAAACAGGAGAGAGTTGGTCAGAAAAATGGAAAATAGTGGTGTGCCCTGGTGTGTTAAAGGGAAGCTCTAAGCTGGGCTTCGTCAGGGCCGAGGGAGGGAAGCATCAGCTGGAAGAGTTGTCCCTGCAGTACAGGAAGCACAGCTCAAATGCAAAGCTCTAATAAATAGGAAAAATGTCACCATCCTAGAGCTACTGTGTACTGGTCACCTGGCCCTACCCAGAAGGAATTTGAAAGAGAAATAGAAGAAAAAGCTTTAAAAATCAACCTATTTGCATTCCAGAATTTGAAGTGGTGGAGGGCGCTTCCCGGAGCGGTTCATGCGGAGATGCGGGAGGTCCTGCGGCAGCGTGCGAGGAGCTGCGACGGAGCAGAGCTGGCCGTTGTCCCGCGGCCTCGGCCTTCTCCCGTGCTGGATACACCGGGGAGCAGAGCTGGAGCACCAGCGCCTGCGCTCGGCCGGGGTGAGTGAGCCGCACCTTCGTTAGCCCTATGTTCATTAGCCGCCCGTTGATTAGCCGCCTATTAAACACCCGGGGGAGTCCAGGCCCCGCGCCGGGGCTGCTGAGAGCCGCTGCCACTGGAGGGCAACCGGAGACCGCCGATTTCCCTGGCCCGGCGCCGGCGGGAGCCCTGCAGCGAGCACCGGGCGCAGCCGCAGCCGGTCCGGGGCTGCTGAATGGGTCTGCCGGGAAGCTGAGCCCCGCAGAAAGATGCGGGAGCTGCAGCCCGCCGGAGAGATCAAGCTCTGATTAGCCTTTTATGTGTTTTCTTCGCTGTATTATTTCCCGAAAAAGTTTCTAAATCTTTCTCCAAGCTCCAGTGTCATGTTATTCTGGTTTAAGTGGAACGGCATGGTGCCCTTCATTATTTTTTTAAAGGGTCTAAAAGCTTGATTTGATGCTTGAATGTCCTTATGCCTCCCAGGCAGACGCTGTTACAACTTCTTCTCTCGCTGCTGCTGCAGGGAGCCAGACAGTGCCCAAGAAATCCAGAAACAACACATTCTTGGCAGCAGTCTGTGACTCCTCTTTTAAACACAGACTTGCACCATTAAAATCCTGGCTCCCGGTGTCCTGTCAGTGGCCGCTGAGGCATGATTTCCATTTCTGCAAACCATGAACAGCGCGGTGGGAAAGCCCAGCTAGGAAACACGGTGGGAGAGCCACGCTTCACATTTCTCTGGTACCTTCTGAGGATCTCAGGGCCCTTTGGAAATGAGAGCCAAGCTCTAAGTGTGTTTTACAGAAGGAGAAATAAGTGCGAGGTGATGCTTGGAAGTGTGAGCAGAGCCTGGAGCTGGACATGTATTTCCAGTCTCATGAGCTCATTCTCATGCCTGTTGTGCTGGCACAGAACCATGGCACTGGAATTAACAGGGAAGGAAGTAGTAATGCAGCACTTCTGGTATTAAAATGAATCAATAAACAGACCATGACCTGCATGCAGTGCACTAGAAAGGCACTGTAGTTTGGAGCCGTTCGTTTCTTGGCTGAGGTCTAGGAGCTGATCCTTTCCTCGTGCTGTGGCTGGTGAGCTGTAACACCGTGGGTTATGCACAGTCATGGGCAGGAGGGAGAGTGAGAACACGGGCAAGCAAGCGCTAATTCACAAACACACAGGGAACCAAACAAAACTAGAGGCAAACCATCTTGTCCTTGTAAATGCTGAGCATCCCTTTTTGGTTTGTTCTGTTTCCCATGACACGTTTTTCTCAGTGTCATGAGAAAAGCGTTGAAAATTCCTAATAGCAAAATAAAAATTAAAGAGGCCAGCGTGTCATGTCTGACACATGGGTCAGGCCCATTCATGCTGCCAGGATCCATCTCCAGCAGGGATCTTGACAAAACTCCTCTGCAGAGGAAGATGCCGGTGTCATCTGGCAGAACCAGGATGCTGGTGAGGCAGAACATGAGATACCCCAAGCCCCTAAAAGCGGCGGCACTGACACTCAGACTTCGCATCCTGCCTGCCTTGGTGGCCATGCCTGGAGTTGCAAGTCTTCCTCTGTTGTAATTTGTTGAAGCTGTGACCCCAGAGGATGTCTGAGAGTGACAGCCAGACCAACCGTGGAAGTGCTAGTGATCTGTTTGCTGTGTTTTTGCTCTTCAGGACAGCTTGTCCATCCCCCAGGAGAATCACCACGACTCCATTAGAGTCCATTAGCAGCTTCCTTTCCTTTAGCCTGGCGGTGAATTTAGCACTGGTGAAAGGTGCTGTTGTGGCAGTCACGGAGGCCGGGCCTGCTCACAGCACAGCTCCAGCGTGGAGAGGAACCCGGCGCACCCAGAGCAGCCCCACCGAACCTGCCCTGTCGCAGGCAGCCCTGTCTCGCTGCAGGAAGGAACCACGGGGCCTCTGCTTCCCTTTCCTGCAAACATGGACAATAGCAGAGGCAAGGACCTGAAAGAGAAGGAGCAATGGGTTTCCCCACATCAAAACCAAGTGGTTTTTAGTAAAGTGGTGCCTGACAGGCATTTGCCTGCCTTGCAGAGGGGGCTTCAGGGGGGGTGCTGCTTTGCTGTGAGCCGTCTGCTATGGGGTCGTTACTGCCATGACCTGGCCATCCCAGCCAGAGAGCCCTTTGCATCCCTGAGCCAAGGGCAAAGCCTGAGAAGAAAGTATTGCAGGACCATGTGGGACAGGAATGGATTGGAGTCGTACTGAGGGCTTTGGCCAGGACAAAGAGATGCCTCTTTCACTGAGAAACGGCCCAGCCTGGAGCCTCTGAGGGGGACCATGGGCCAAGCAGGGCCGGTGCCTTTCCAGTCCAGGAGCCCTGCGTCAGGCAAGGGCACTGCAGGCCAGGACTGAGCCATGGAGAAAGCACGCAGAACATTTGGCCCTGGTATACCCTGCACTGCGGATGTGAACAGCCTTCCATAAATATCAAAATGCTTTCAGCGTGACAAGTGTCAGCAGCTGTGAGTCAGCCCTTTGCAATGCTTCCGATCAGACCAACCATGGTTTCATTGTCTCTGGGTCCCCTGGAATGTGAGCCACACAGAAGCCCACCCCAGCAGCCCGGGTGCTTCCCTGGGCTGCAAACAAAGGCGAAGGAAGCACCTTGCGAAGTCCCGATGCAGTGATGCGTGCCCAGGCTACAAGGGATCCGAGGGGAAGATGCCACTTTCCAGGTAGCCCTTGAGCGTTTTGTGCGTGGCCAGCACATGGCTCGGTGTGGAAAACAGATCCCGAGAGCACATCACGACTCTCCTGCCAGGGGAGGTCTGGGAACAGCTGCTGAGAGAGCGCTTGAGCCTCAGTCCCTCCAAAGCTGCTAGAGATTTGAGTGGATTTTACCCACCGTAAGGTGGAAACGTGCATGTGCCTATCCGTGCACAGCTGCAGAGAGGTAGCTGCACGCCCTCAGCACAGCCCTGTCCCACTCCGAGCCCCTGGCAGCCCTCCAGCTCCAAATCATTCTCACCTATCTCACCACCCTTGCCCACTTTATCCCAGTAAACCCACAATAATCAGCCTATTCTTCCCTTGCCCTCTGCTGCTGCACCCATCCGGAGGCCCTCAATATGCTTTGGCTCTAACTTTCCCCTTCCTGTGCTGTCCCTTCTTTCATTCCTACTCACCCATGCTATTAGCAGCAAGAGCTGTAATTAACATCGCTGGCTGTGCCCAGAATCCTCTCCCTGCCCCTGTTGCAGTAGGGTTTACAGGTTTTTCCGTTGAACAAATATGGGTGCAATTCACCTGAATTGCCAGTCCCTATCAGTTGCTGGCTTGGGGCATTGCAGCATGAACAAACAATGCTGATTATGGAGAGGAAAAGCAAGTGTGGAAAGCAATTGTTCTCAACCTCACCTTGATAACAACGACGCCAGCCCCAAGACAAAAGCCGTTTCACAGTTCCATGCCCCGGGGTTGCAGGAGCCTCATTCCTGGAAAAGGGAAAATTGGTCATATTAGCTTAAAATGCAGCTCTGAGGTGGGAAGGATCGTCCGCTGATCAGGCAGAGTGAGAAGAGCTGGATTTCATTTCCTTTTCTTCTTCCACCCACCATGAAACCTCAGGCAGATCTCTTGCCCTGGAGAAGAAAACTTTTCCATGATTATTTAGTTGAAAGCTGTCAACAGCTATAGCTCAGAGGTTAACGTCTCTCCTCTTGCAGTGCTGTCGGTGTGTGCAGAAATGCTGCTGCTGAGAGGTCGCGGGAGCACAAACGAGCGTGCACGTGGACAGCCGTGATGCCTCCATCCCAGCTCCACGCACCATCTGCAGGCTTTGTGCATGCCGCACCCCTGCCGTAGGCCCAGCTGCCACCTGGATTGCAGGGCCACCACATGGGATTTCTTTACAGCAGTCACAGGGTGAACAGCCCAACTAACCGTCTTTCCCGAAATCTTGCGTGTAACTGCCCGTGAGGCGTGAGCTGTTGGTTCTGAGCCCAACCAAACTGACCGCAGGATTTTGCCCTGCGCAAGTGCGGAGATGCCTCGTGGCTGGCTGTGCTCTGGTTTCTCTGGTGGCTTGTACCAGCAGCTGCTCGGCTGCCAGCTCTGTGGCTCACCGCTGGGTTATCCGCAGGTCTGGCGGAGGGCAGAGCAGGGTGCTCCATGTGCCACAGCAGGTACCAGCTTCTGCTGGTACTTGAGCAGACCGTGGTCCAGGCCAGTGCCTAAATGCCAAGGAGCTTCTGCAAGCAGTTGGGGTGCACGCGTGAGAGGATCTCTGTGGGGTCCCTCCCAAAGTGACTCACTTTCAAACTGAAAAGTTTGTTTTAGATGGTTGGGGATTTTGCACTGAAGGGGAAACAAACTGCTTAGGATCTTCCTCTGCAGAGAAGCCTCTCTATGTTTGGCCACAAATAAACACAAACATCTCCAGGCTTTCTCCTCCAGGAGAGCCCTGCTTGCTGAGAAGCTCTTCAGGCTTCACCCAGCGCTGCAGCTCCTGCTGGGCTAGCCAGCAGCCACCTGAGAGTTTGAAACAGCTTACGTTTTTAATGGTGAAATTGCTTCTGGCTTACTGGGGCAGGGCGAGTCTTACTGCCCGGCAGCTCAGCTGGGAGTGACCAGGACAGTCTCCTCTGAAAATCCCTGGGATTTACCACTGATAGTTACTGGAATGGCTCCAAGTGGGTTTTATTTCAGGCAGCGTCTCGACAGCCCTGTGTCACTGATCACATACAGCAGGACTGTGGAAGTGCCTACCGAACCATCACTAACGTGCTCCTTGGAGGTGTCTGTCCGTGTTCTGGCTCCATCTGGCTGGGAGCAAAGCCTGGGGCAGCCCTCGGGGACTGCTGGGTAGAGAAACAGACTTCCAGAGACTCTGCTGTAGCAGCAAGAGAGGAGGGAGCATCGCCACTCCTCTGGAAACACGATGTTATGGTTCCACACCTGGACTGGAAGCTCTGCTGTTAGCCCACAGTCAGGTGCCTTTGCACCAGGCTGTCCTTGTTGAGTTAATGTGAGGTGCCTGGCACAGGCACTGGGAAGATCCTCTGGTACCTGCGAACCCCAGCTTGCAGAACCCCCTCCAACAACCCAGCTGAGGGTCCCCCAGGACTCTGCTGGCAGAAGATGGTCTGCAGGGCCAACACAAGGCTGTGATGACTAGCTGCAAGGGGATGGTGTTGCGTGGCATGGGCTGAAATACGTCTCTGGTGGAAAGCCAGGTGGGTCCGTGATTCATTCAGTGTCTTACATCAATGCGGGATTGTTCATGGCTGTATCCAGGGCGAGTCCTAGAAGCGTCTTTCCATGGAAAGTTTTGGACCATGACGTCTCAACTTCTGACGGATGGGTGCTACCACGTGGCACAACCTGCGCTGCCTGCTCCTGCCCTCCTGCAGTGTCACACACCACAGCAACATGGAGGCATTTATTCCCCATGTGAGGTTTCCTCACTGGAAATGGTCAGTTAAAAGGTGCCTCAGGAAAAGGGCTTGCTGTTTAGAAAAGAAGAATCCAGTCTCTAATTCTTGGCAATTTTGAGAGCAAAATGCAAGCCACGGGTGCATGCTGCAGAGAGCTGTCCTGTGCTCTTTTGCTGGCTTCAATGACCTCAGCCTCTGAGAACACACCCCAGAGAAGTCAAAGATGTGCATCCTGGGTGACAGTGGCTCGGGAGACGCTGCTGTCTGCTGAGCAATGTCTGTACAATGTCCTCAGTGCCCTTTGGGGCAGGGAGTCTCTAAATGACAGTCTTCTGTTGGGCTTGTCCATAGCTCATTGGCACGTGGTGAACTACCGGTGTCACACAGCACTGGCCAAAAAAGGGTTTTTCTCAATGCTCCACCTCCACAGCAAGGGAATTCCTTGACAGAGGCTGTAGGAACCACCCAGTGCTCCCACCTCAGCTTTGCCCGTGCAGGGGCAGCAGCAGGACCTCATCCTGTTTCATTGACGTCAGTGGTTTTCCCCTCGCTGACTGCTGAAGCCCTCCCAACCACTCGGCATGTGCGGGCAGATACGGGGAGCTCTGCTGCAACCCAGCCTGCGCCTCTGGCACGCTCCGGGCTGTGGCAGTTGGTTTTCGATTCCCTCCTGCACAGACACATCTGTCGGCTCCGGGCACGGCGCAGCGTGTGGCCCTGCGTGTGGGACACAGGGAGCTGGTCCTTCCCCTCGCCCGGCTCGTGGCTGTCTCTGACTCTCACTGATGCTCCTGGGCATCATGCAGAGGCTTGCACTTTCAGCCTGTGAAAATCATAACTGTGAGGTCTGGAAAACAAAATGTCCTTTTGCCGTAAGAAGAGGCTGATTAATATTCCCTCGGGGGAATCAAAGGGCCTCGTCACTGCTTTGAGTAAATGCGTTTTGTTGTTCCACGAAAAAGCGTGACTCACCTGGCGGAGGCTTCCGAAGCGGTGAGGTCTCTGCGGCACACACGTGACGACTGATAAAACGAGCCCTGCAGTTACGGGGTTTAGCAGAGGTGTGAAGGGCTGCCTCCTGCCCCAGCGTGTGCCCAGCGTCGGTCTGGCCTTGAGTCCCCTCTGCTGGGCAGCTCACACTTGTGAATGTCGTTGAGTGCTTCTTTCTCCATGTTGCCAAGCAGTGCTAGATGCTGTGCTCACATGCTCCCACACCGAAAGCAGGGGCTGGCTCAGCTCGGGGTGTCTCTGGGGTGTTTGGAGGTGGCAGCAAGACCCAGTCCCAGACCTCGCTGGGTACTCATGGTCCTCTCCCCTGCCCCGCGCTGCTTGGCAGGCAGTCAAGTACAAAGCAGGTCAGGCATCCCTCAGAGCTTTCCCTGGGAGCTGCCCGGGCTTGCTCTGTCTGTAACAGTTGTGCCATCAATCCTGGGAAGGTCGTAGGCTGCTGAGGCTTTTTCAGATAGATATTTCAGCACTTACCATGTTTTCTTCATTTTTTTGAAGGCCCCAGAGGAGGCAGGAAGGGTGGAGGGCTGAGGAGGAGGAGGGAGGAAGATAGCAGTGGTTTGCTTCCTGCTCAGATTCACTGCTTGGTCTACTTCCAGTGTCACTTTCTGATGTGCTGCACAAGGTGCCACTTCACTTCTCGTGTGTCAGGCTTCTGCGAGGTTTTCTGGAGCCGGTGGTGAGAGGGAGGTGGTCTGAGCACAGAACACAGGACACAGAGCAGAGCGTTCCCGAAGAACAGTTGGGCAGAGCAGCTGCTTGGGCCAGCTCACAAATTTTATTTGTTCTTTTTTAGCTGTCCGATTAATACTTTGTCTTTTATGAGCACATCCTGGGTAGGGCCATGCTCAGAGAGATCTGCCATGCACAGGCAGGTCTGTTTTAGTAAAGAAAGACGGGACAGAGGAGTTACCAACAGAGGTGGTTCCAGAGGATTCTGCTACTGATGCTGCCGAGGGGTGTTCCAGGGTGAAGCAGGACCTGGAGGACAGTCCCGGCTTCCAGCGCTTCTGCATGGCCTGAACATCTCAGCCCAAGCTGGCCTGCAGCCCTCAGAGGCACTCCATGGCTTCCCTCTGGTTATGCAAGAAACAAATCTAAAGTTCCAAGCAGAGATGACAAATAAGGAGATTTTTAACCTTTTCTCCTCATTTGCACAGGTGCATTCCAGGGAAGCACTCCCAAGTCTTATTCATAACCAGTATTTGTTCCTCTGAAAACGCTCTTTTGTGTTGGGTCAGCTCATTGATATCTGTGTGTTTGTTTTGCTCAAATTCCAGAAACAAGTAACCATGCATTTACAGAACCGACATGATCCTGACTATATGGCTGTCTGCCTCTCTTGTTCCTGAAATAAATTTTCATTCTTTATTTTTGCAGCCTGCTTCTGTTGGGAAGGTCGATCTGCTCTGCAAACAGCCCCTGCACATCTTGCTGTTGCTGGCGCTGCTCTGTTTGCCAGGGATCCTGCCCCGAGCCAGCAGCCATCCAGCGATGGGCTGCGGAGGGCCCGGGAGGAAGGCGTTTCCTCCAGCCCGTCCTGTGGCCGCTTCAGTTTGCCTCGACCATCTCCAGGTACCAGCTGTGACTAGAGCGCAGTCCCCCAGCCAGTTTCCCACTCCTGATTTCCCTCTGCTCTCCTGGGGTCAAAAACATGGCGTTTGCTGGCAGCTAACTGCCCATCGCGTTCCACCTCGGGGGAGCTGCGTTACCGTGGTCTCACCCACCTGCACGACTCGACAACTATTTACAGAGTCTAGGGATATGTTGTTTGCTGGCGTGCAGAGCTATGTTGTTTGCAAATAATATTTGGGGCCTTCAGGGTGGGAAAATCCAGGATGACGCAGAGGCTTGTTCGTGGCGGGATTTTTCACCTTAGTGCAGGTTCGCCTGCACAGTTGACTGGCGTGTGGTTCTCACAGGCTTTGCTGCTTAAATACAAAACATCCTCAGTAAATTCAGCTCAACACGGGTTGTAATTGGAATAACAGAGCCCTAATGCAAGGAGATTTTTACACCTGTGGGGTGGTTAGTGATCCGTCAGGTCAGGGCAAAATACCCTGCTGTGTTGACAAGCCCTCTGTCATCCTCATTAATTTTTTCCTGTTACTCTTCCACACATGCGGAGAGCGCAAAGCTGTAATGGCTTGGCGAAAAATGGCTTGGCAAAAGAGCCACTGAACATCTTGGCTCCACTGCAAAACCAGCAAAGTCAAAGCCAAAGGAAAATGGTGTTTTTTCTGAGGGGTCTTGCAATACCTCCATGCTCGTGTTTGCTTCAGCGCTCGGGGAGGAGTTTGACAGCACTGCAACAAACAAGGCTTTTTCTATAGCAACGGGCCCCTCCAGGACATCTCCGAGTGCCTTCCACAGTGCACGTGGAAAAGCACTGAGTCGTGAATGGCTGTGCTGCGGATTGCAAGCAGCCTTAGGAAAGCACCACGGGATTTCAGTTTGGCTTTAGAAGTGCCAATAGCGGTCACAACCCAGTACCCAGGGAGGAAGCATTGCATCACGCTGGGATGGAGAGGCCTCTTCAAGCCTGGGGCAAACGGACGGGATGCTCAAACGCAGCAAACAGCTTTACATTTATTTATGTGCTGCTGAGCAAGTTAACGTTAGTGAAGGTGTCAGTGTGAAGGAAGCGCCTTCTTTTTCGGGCGCCGGCCCAGCACCGCAGGCAGGTTTGGTCCGATCACCGCCTGCTTCAAACGAGGCGTGAGGCAGCTGCTGGCTGGAGCCGGGCGGTGGGACAGCAGCCAGCGCGGGGTCGCGCACCCGAGTGCCGCTTTTCCCAAGGAGGTTGCTTAGCCCTGAACAACACTTTTTATCCTGCTGACACAGGGCTGAGCTTACCAGGGTGGCAAACCCCGCAGAACGTTGTCAAAGCTGGGTGTGCTCTGAGCACAGGCTGCAAGTGAGGGGACCAGAGCGCAGAGGCACCTGCTTCTACTGGCAAAACCTTTCCGCTCCCCCCCAGCCCTGGTGATTTCCCTTCCTGCACTGTCTGTAGCTGCTGCAAACGGTGCAGTCCTCTGTGACTGCCCAGGCGTCCCACAAGACATAAGATCCTCAGCTCAAGGGGCCTAGCGCAGGTCGTGGTTCCGCAGCGTTGCTCCGTGCCTGCTCCCTCCAGCTGGAGCCTCGCGCTGGTGAGGTGTGTGCCGTAACAGCGACAGTGGATGTGCTCCAGGTTAGCAGTGCTGTCCGTCAAGTTCCTCATCAACGGTCAATTTTACCAGCTAGGAAAAAGGAAAGCTGCCGGGAGACCGCTCCCCACTGCAATCTCGCAGCTGTAACGGAAGGACGGGGGCTGTGCTGGCAGTGTGAAACACTGTTTACCCAGGGATGTAAGGAAAGGAAAAAACGACCGCTGATAATAAATAAAACGTTGGAAAGATTGTAAAGTGAGATCAAGGAATTTAAAGGCAGGGAGTTTATGCGGTATACTTCCTAATAAAGTCGGACATTTCAAAGCGTCCCTTAGTAGTGTGGCCGTGTTGCGGTAAGCCGAAAGCATTTATGGGCAGCAGATTAGGCAGTTCGCTTGAAAAAGGGTATTTCAGATATATGATTTTAAAGGTTGCTGCATGGCTCTGTGCCTGCTGAAGCTGGAAGAAACCCTTGAGCCAAAATGTACAGCAGTCCAGAAAGATGTTTGGAGATGATTTATTATCATCCATTCCCATTGCAGGAATGCTAAATGCAGCAGTCAGGCCTGGCTGCTCTGGGCTGGACACTGTGCAAACACGAGTTAGAGACACAGTTGCCTTTAAATATGTTTTTTAACCTGCTCCCTGTCATACACCAGCCAGACAATTGTGCTGAGGGTGTGGGCAGACCTGGGTCTTCTTTTTTGTCTCGGGCCGGAGCAGCCTCGGAAGTCTCCAGCCGCCCTTTAGCCAGACGTGATGGGAGGTCATGTCTTTCCCTTTGCACTGGATTGGACCAAATCTCGCTCGTTAATGCAGCACCTTCGCCACAGAGGCAGTGACAAAGGGCCAGGCTGTAACCTCTTCACCTGCTCCTCCCAGCAACGGTTGTGTTGGTGCCCTCTGCACCAGGGAGCAACAGGTAGCTCTGGAGAGGAGCAGAGAGAAACCACCATTCCGATGCTCCGGCTGGAGAGAGGGAGTCCTGTGCTTTTTGTTCCCTCTTCATTTATTTTCACAGCCTACAGCCGATGTTTGGAGAGCGAGGCTCAAGCACAGTTCCTGTCTGTTCTCCCTCCAGGAGCTGCGAGAGGGTCTGTGCCATGGCCGAGTGCTGGTCCTGGGCTCCTGCTGACCAGCGTGGGGTGGCAGGGGCAGATCACGGTCCTGGTCCTGGGCAGCTGCAGCACCGACTCCTCAGCCGCTCCGAGCAGAGTGACCTTGCTCTGCCCCAGCTCGAAGTCATCCTGTGGAGCAGCTTGGCCGAGTAGCTCGCTGCCCTCAGCCACCCGTGCCTGCGTGCTTTGGAGACAGCCTGGTCTGGGCAGCTCGGCGCTGCTCCGGGTTGTCTCCCAGTGTCTGGGTCTTCCCGCTTGCGTCACACCTGGCCCGAGCAGGGCTGCACCCTACGCACGGAAAGGCGGCAAGCAAGGCTCAGCCCAGGTGGGAGGGACTGGGCTCCCGTTAAATCCAAGGCTCCCAGAGGACGGAGTCCTTGCTCAGACTCACCCTTGTGCTGATTTTACGAGCTCAAGGTCCTGTTGCAGCAAGAGTGGTGTGCAGGAGAGGGGACACGCAGCTGCAGCTCAGGTACCCGCCGAGTGCTGATTTCAAGGCCACCTCTGCCTTTTCCGTGTCTCTTTCAAGCCCTTTTTTCCCTCAGTCCTCCATGTTCATGTTATTTGCAGTTTGTATCAGCTCATCTCTTCCATCACTTCTCTTTCTTCTGCTGCCGCTTTGCATTTAGCTGGTGATTATTCGTGTGCCTTGGGAGAAATCTCCTGCAGAGATCTCCAGTAAGCCAAGACATGGTTGTTCCTGCCTGAACGCTGCTGCTGGCTGGCAGAGAGACCGGGGGTGTTTATCCTGGGTGGGGAAGGCTGCTGGATGTTCTGGGAGAAATGGCATGGGGTTATGCTTGTTGGCGTTGGACTTTTCTCAGTAGTCTGTGGGGTTTATTTTATTAGCAATTACCTTTCTTATTCACCCAGAGTTTGAAGCCTATTTAAGATTTCCCGTGACGTTTGGTGACTGTGCATCCGTACAGGTGGTGTGAGATGCTTCACCCGCTCTGCCTGGAGCGAATTCAGCCTGTGGACAGGAGGCTGTGATGTGTGGCTGTGAGTGTGCACCCTGCTTTGCAGTGGGAGGCTGCGGTGTGGTGAAGTGTTGAGAGTTCAAGGCAACAAAAACGCCACGTGGTAGCAAGAAGTGTGACTAGCTGGAGGCAGTGGTTTGTGTAGGGCTCGGGAGGAAAATCAGCTGGCTGTGCGTGAGTCAAGGTTGTTTGGTATCACTGTGCTTTCTTAAGCCACTGACAGCAAGGTCAAAGCATCGTGACTCGGGTCAGCATCAAGAGATGCTGTGAAACCAAAACCAAGGTCCTGAGGATCCGTCCTCGCGTAAGAGGAGAGCAGAGCATCAGGATGATGGTGTGGAAGTTGTGCAACCAGGGCTCCGCAGAGGAACACTGCAGATACGCTGCCTGCGTAGGCACACGTATTGGCAGGAAGATGGAGCTCTGAGGAGGGGAGGGAGAGGAGCTAAGAGAAGAGCATGGAGCATGGTCTGCTGCTTCACAAGGTTTCAAGCCCTGGGATGCAGTGCTGTACGCTCAAGGGAACACGCACGGGGGAGTGCAGATGTACAGCGTCCTTCTGAGATGCTTAAAGGTCTGCAGAGCCCTCTGCACGACAGCTCCCATCCTGTCCCTTCCCTCGGCACCTCCGAAATGCCGAGACACATCTTCCCTCGTGCTGCAGCTCCCGTCCCAATAACGCTGCCTAACGCAGTTCTGCAAGGGGACAGAGGTGAGACATGCCTTTGGTCTCAGAAGGGAAAAATCCAGGCTGCTGCTCCAAGGAGCTTTTTGGTGTGTCTAGAAAGTCTCACATGTCTGTAATTCATCTCAAACATTCCTAGGATTAGCTAATTTAGTCTGTTTTTGGACAGACACCCTCTTCTAAAGGTGGTCTCCTTGCTGCCCCCTCCCTGAGCTTCCCGTGCCCACACTGCTCACCCTGCAAAGAGCGGCAGGGAAAGCCCTCCCGGCTGCCCTGGGACCTCTCCTGGGAAGGGAGGATGAAGATCTGCTGCTCATCTCATACCCAGAAAAGCTCTTGCCAAAGGGCAAAGAGCCGCCCTGGGAGAGGAAAAGGGAGCATGGCATTGGGAGGGGGAGATATTTGAGGAGCAGTTTCGACATTGCTAATAACCCTCCTCATCCAAAACCCTGGAGACCCTTTCAGAAGTCTGAAATGTTGCTAAACAAGCCATGCATGGGGGTGTTCACAGGGGGATCGCTGGGGGAGGATGGCTGCTGCTGCCGGACGCTGACGGGTTGCGTTGGAGCAAAAAGCCCTGCGTTGGCAATGGCCACACCGCTGCTGCCGCGCCGCGGGGCTCCAGGGGCTGACCAAGCACCGAGAGCCAGCGGTGCTCCTCGGGATTGCAGAAAGGCTGCTTTTTGCCACTGAATTTTGTAATTATTCTTGGTTGAGCAAGGAGGGAGGCAGCTTTGTCTGGCAGTCACCCTTCTCCCCCCGGACACTGGGAGGGCTGCCCCTCCTCAGGCACCCACTGCCTCGTGCTCCACGGCCAGACCCCCCGGTAGCTGGAGGTATATTAATATTTGCTATGTGATACCGCTGCTCGCTCTGCTCTGCAGGCAAAACACAGCATAACCATGGCAACTTTTTTCCTCAACCTCATCAGCACGCCCTGCTAATCTAGGCAAGTCACCCCGCAGCCCTCACGGTGATTAAGCTGGGTGTAATGAGCTCTGTAAATCCTGGGTGTCCCAGCAGTTCCTTCTGCTCTTGCTAGCGAGCGGAATTGCAACAGACTTGTCATCGGGAGGCTCCCAGGGCTCACGTTGCAAGGAAAAACAGTCCAGACTTGGCAGCTGGCTCTGCTGTTTTGGGGTCTCTGCGCAGACAGGGAACAAGCCTGTGTCCCGGCTCGTGTGTCTGAGCTCCAAACAACCGCGCTGGAACACCCCGGGCTCTGCGTGCGCAGCTGCCAGGCAAAGCCGAGAGGCAGCGGTTTTGGCAGTGCCTGCTCTGCCGAAGCCTGGGGAGAGGCAGCACGGCCGTGGGCTCCGCACCGAGCTCGCTGGGCTCCAGCAGACCGAGCCAGGCCGGGGCCCGGCGTGGAGGGACTTTGCTCCATGCGGGACCCGCGGGGCTCGGTTCATGTGGCCGCTGCAGCGTGGCTGGGCCGTGCCGAGCGGTGCCCGGCGGCTTTGGGAAGGGCGTGCAGGCAGATATCTGCAGCCGGGGCGTGTCTGGCACAGCCCTGGCCCGAGGGCACCCTGCAGCCCTCCAAACCCAGCACCCTACCCCCTGCCTCGGCTCTCTGCAGCCCTGCGTGGGTGCTCCAGCTCCGGTCCCAGCCCCGACACCCCAAGGCTCGTTTTCATGCCAGGGGGCTGCCTGCCAAGCTGGGCTGGAGGTGGAGAACTGGGGTTACTGGGCTGAACTGCTACTCCTGCCCCGCTGAGACGAGTCTCCTGATGCAACAGGCAGCTGCATCACAGAAAGCTTTTATGTGTCCGTCTGCATCCAAAATCTGTGACTTGTCCCCTTCATCTTAGCGAGAATTCTGTTCCACAGTCTGTTCCCAGAAGCAGAAACCCTGTCATTTCCAGTCTAGGTGTGTTTATGGCCAGCTTATTTCCATTTCTTCTTGTGCTAGCCTAGTCTTAGCTTAAACAACAGTGCTTCTTCCCCCAGTGTTTCGGTGAATCCTCCCAGCCTCGGTCAAGCCAGCCAGCCCAGCCCCGTGAGGCACGTCTGCAGCGCCCGGGCTACCTCTGCCCGGGCTGCAACGCCTCTGTGGCTGAGCTTGCTCTGCTGCTGCTGGAGCGAAGGGCATCGCACCTCGTGGCACGGCACAGACGCGCCGTCGGCCTCGCCATGCGGTGCAGGCTCCCTGCCTGCGCTCGTGGTCCCTGCGCTCCAGCCCGGCTGCTGGTCCCTGCCCGGGGGACACAGTCGGATGCTGCCCAGCCTTCGCCGGGGCTGTGCACGAGGGCACTGCTACTTCTGATCGCTCCTGGGAAGTCCTGGTGTCTGTGGGCAGCGTGTGTCTTGGTGGCTAACAGCCACCTTGTGCGGAAACTCCTTCGCCCGAGCCCTTCTGCTTTGTTGCTGTGAGCAGAAGAGGCTGCAGCTGGGGCTCGAGATTCTTGTGAGGAGCCTGTGAGACCTCTCGCTCTAGCAGGGAGAAGGGAAGGGAGGAGAAATGAGGTTTGGAGGCTAATTCTGGCAGCATCAGGCATGAGAAAGATCAAAAACTCGGGGCAGGAGTACAAGAGAGGAGGGAAGCTGTTGCGTGCATGCTCCTGGAACCCCCCGACAGTCCTGGTTCATGCATACTGCACGTTATTTCTGTACCTACTTAAATTAAAACCAGCCTTGTCTTGCGGATGCTGACTGGAGCCAGGCAGTTCTTCTCCCCAGGGGAGAATCCAATTTTCACTCCATCTAGCTTGTGTTTTTGACCTGGAATGACTTTCTTTTTATATTTAACAAACGCTCCCACCAAGCCTTGTACTGTGCTGCACTTCCCACGGCAGTGCCTGCAGCGTCATGGCACACACATGCTCCAAGGCAGGGAACCAGAACTGGGCAGACGCCTTACCTGTGATCCCACTGCCGGCACGGCTCTGTGGGCAGCGTCCGGGCACAGCCAGCCGGGCTGGCCGGTGGGGAAGGGGGACTCGGGTCCCAGCCCACTTCTGCATCCTCTGCGCCTTGCGGTTTGGGTCCAGAACCGCCGAGGTGGAGCAACGCGCAGGCCATGGCAGCCGGGCTCGCAGGAGGGGCCCCACCACGCTCAGCCTGGGCCTCTCGGCCGCCTGCCCCCCAAGCCTGGGGAGCACCTACCCTGAGGCCCAGCTCTTCCCACCCCGTTTCTGACAGAACCCTTCACAGCCGGCTCTCCGCAGGGATAACCTGCTCCGGACTCCGTCCGTGTCCCACCAGGGCTGGGGCAGAGCTCAGCCTCGGATGCCTGGAGGTGCGGCTGGAGCTGCGTCTGTCCCGTCCGCGGTGCCGCTGGGTTAGCTGCAGCTCGGAGATGCCGGGTGCCTGTCTGATTTCAACCGACGGCACAAGAGCTGCTCCCAGAGGTGCTTCCCTCTCCGCGGCACAGGTCTTGGTGCAGGACACATCCTTGCTCCGGAGCCTTTCTTACAGCTCAGCCTGCCAGTCCTGTAAATAAAATCTGTCAGAAGCTCGGGAGACACAGTGGGATCTGGGCTGGGAGGAGGCTAAACGGATTTGAAGTATTTATTCACTTCTGCAGTCCTTAAAAACCTTTCCTAGCTCTTTAGAGAGCGTTAACTGGCGTGACTCATGGTCCATATTCACGGCGAGTGCCGTACGCCGTGAGCAGCAGCAGACAGCAGCCGTGTTTTGCTTCTAATTCTCTAACCTGGATGAGTCTGGGCTATTCTGGGTGGCCCTTTCTCCAGTGAGAGGAGAGGCTGCTTCGGGGCTATATAATTCATCGAGGGCAAAGCTGACCTGTTTTGAGCCATCTTGGTAACAGCTCCCAACACCCAGCATGGCAATTAGTCACCACTTACCAGACATGACGTACCGTGCCAGCCCGGCACTCCTGCCCTCGCCCACGGGGGTTAGGGACTGGCTGCCGAGAGCCACGTGTCTCTGCCTTAATCCTGTGACTCAGTGGTTAATCAGTCCAAGATAGGCAAGTAAATAACCCAGTCATTCAAGACTGATGCAGGAGAGGACAAATGTTTTAGTAAGCGTAGCCCACTGTTTGTATGTGTTACGCACCAGGTCTGCACAGGGTGTGGAGGAGGGAGCCCTGGGCTGTCGGATTCACCCCTGTCAGCGAGCCTCTGGCTCTGACGCTCTGGACGTCCCGTGGTTTGTCCCTGCCAGTGCTGCCCTCCCCGAGGACCGGAGAGGACGGGCACATTCCCCTGCAGCCAGTGCAGTCCGGGCATGGGGAATGTGCTTGGCTTTGATGTCCCCAGGGGAACATGCTTGGCTTTGGGGTCCCCAGGCACCGAGACATCGGGTTTTGGCTGCCGCAGTGGACACAGAGGGGGACAGGCTTATTTTCCCCATCCTGAGGCTAACGAGCAGGGTTCCCCCCGTGCGTTTGGTGGCAGCAAGTTCTGCTGAACGGCAGCTCCTGCCGTGCCGGCATGCAGACGCGTGCGAGGGAGAGCAGCGGCTGGGGGAACCCCGCTTGTTCCTGATGCAGTTGGACAGCCCCCCCGGCTCCAGACAGTGTCCTGAGACCTTGTGCCCAGAACCCGCCAGGGGAAGCCTACCTACCTTCTGCCGTGGGGTTTTTTTAATGGCATATTAGAAAATGCTTTCTATCTAAAGCGAAGCCAGAAAGTATTCAAAATTTAATAGCAGTCGGATTTCTAGAGCAGTGCCTTGACAGAGAAGGCAGCCACAGACACAGGTTTCCAGGGCTCAGCTCACATTGTACCGGCAAAATAAACCCTCAGATTAAACGTACGCCCACTTGCAGAACATAGCTCTGGCAGGCAGCTCCGTCTCTCTGGCCCGCTCCAAGTCCACCCTGTGAGGCTCCGGGCTCGGTGTCTACCACCGCCTCTCCGGATGGCCGCCGAGAGTCAGGGTCTCCTGGAAAAGTTGTTAGGCTGATACTTCGTTTCATCCTTAACCAATAAAATAAGCACTGTGCCAGTAAAGCAGAAGGAAGTTTTTAGGCCTTTGGATCCTGCAAAGCTTTTGCAAATTAATCCTCCTTGCACTCGCCCGGATGCGCTGGGAGCAGAGGCTGGAAGGGGGGTGGAAAGGCGATACAGGATGACTTGTTTTCTTATGAGCTGAATTCCAGCTTTGCACTCCAAATCCCCTTTTTTATAGACTTTTCCACTGAAGTCTGCTCCTGCCCTGGGCATGCCTGTGTAACCGCTCCTCTCTCTGCATTCCTTAGATTCTTCTTCCGCTTGAGACGCTGGATTGAAGAAGGGGTCTGAGGTCCTGGTGGAGAAAGGGAGGCGAGGAGGAGGAGGAGGAGGTTTCCCTTGGACTCTGAGCCATCAAACCAGAAAACCAAACCATGTCACAGGTCATACAAAACCACGTGTTGCGTGTCGGACAGACCGTGTGTGTTTCCTCACAGGATGAAAGCGAGAGCTTGCACCCGGCGGGGTACCCGGGCTGCTCCGCGCTGCCGATGAAGTACGCCTACTACTCACCGGAGGGCTGGGCTGGCCCGTCCGCCGCGGTGCGTGCCGGCGCGCGCCTGCTTCCCAGCGCAGGGCTCTACGGAGCCCACCCCGTGTTTGAGCACACGGCTGCTCAGACACCGGGCAAGGGGCAGCAGGATGCCTCTTCGGAGAGACCCACTGCCCTGTACCAGCTGCAGGAGGAGGAGGACACCGGCACGGACCCCGAGGCTCACCTGGTGTCCCCTACCTTGGACATATCAATAGAGACTCTCAACCAGCTGATCCTAGAAATCGACCCAACCTTCCAGCCACTGACATGCAAGCCGGTGAAGGATGCGGTCCAGGGTGCTGCTCGGGGTGATGCTGCTGCCACCAAGAAACAAGATCCAGAGGCAATAGGTGAGGCAAAAGGTGTTGGATGTGCGGTGGAGGCAGCGCAGCTCGGACCGGGGAAAACCGTTTGCAAGAGGCAGAGTGAAAGTCCAGGGCAGAGAGGCTGCCACACACCGGCCCCAGCCACCTCTGCCGCAGGCAGGATGAGGTCCTGGCTCCTGCAGAGGGCTGGAAATGGGCATCGGTGACATCCCCCCCTGTCCCCAGTGGGATCGGTGTGGGATGCTGTCTCCTGACATCAGGGCTTCATATCAAGGAGCAGGGAAACAGGGGGCGTATCCAGGCTCTCTGCCTAACTCGTGTGCTTAGGTGGCTCTGGTCTGACCACTTTTCCAACGCCTCGTGTTCAGCGAGCTCAACAGGATCTAAAAGAAAACAGGGAGAACAGCCTTAATTCAACCTGGTGATTGTCTGCCTGTGTTTAGAGAAAACATTTCTCACGAGGAATGGGACTTCCAGCTCTCAGAACATGCCTAATCCCAGTCATTGCCACCACTGGCCAGGGACAGGCGCTGAGCTCTGGATGCGGTGTCTGGGGCGTGCTTACCCTCGCAGCAGAGCCCCGGTGCTGCCAAAGGGCAGGGGAGCCTTTCCCAGGGTCGTACTTGACCTGTGGAAGCACAAGGATTTGAAGCCAGATTTCCAAAGCCCTGGGCTGAGGTACCGATGGTTACACAACCATCCCATTTAAATGTTCCCAGTCGTTTTGCCAGGGAAATTCTTTTTCCAGGGCTGGTGCACTCCTCCAGCAGCATACCTGGCATACACAAGGCAGAACATCAGCAGCACATACCAACCCCCTCTTTCTGCTCGCATGCCTGGGTGCCTGACATGAACCCTTTTGCAAAGCTTCTCCGTCATCCCTGCGAGCCACAGCTCTGCTCTGGGTGCTGCGTCTGATCCAGGCGTCCGCGCCTGCTGCCGTTCTGCGGCGGGCTGGCTGCCCCGCACGCTGTGCACAGGGTAACACCGGCAGACAGCGTGTTACGCCCTGCCGCAAGCATTCTGGTGCACAGGAGCACAGATCTGCGACATGTTGAGGTGCCTAAAGACACAGTCTTATTGCTTTCTGAAAAGCCTTGTTGCTTATCTGTGTCACGGAAATACCCGGAAAATCTGTCCTGGGGCCTCTTTCCAGAGGAAGGCCAAAGGAGGGGAGGTTAAAGGCATGAAAAAATTCTGTTCTCCCTGAGCCCTCGTGCGAACGTCTGCGTGAGGAACACGAGGCTGGAGGAGGACGACGTAGGTGCCCGTCTGCAAGTGCAGGGGACTGCAGCCCTGGCAGGCGTGAGGGTCCCGATGCTCGAGCGGGGAAGCAGCTGAGCTGGAGCCAGGGAGCGCAGGGGCCGGAGCAGGGCGAGCACGCCACGGGGCTGGGGCAGTTCTGGAGCAGACGGCATCCCTGCTTCCCGCTGGGGTGGAGGAGGGTGGCCTTGCAGATAAAGTACTGTGACAAAGTGTAAGTTCAGCTCTTGGCCCCTCGGATTAGTGTCTGGAGGCAGTCGGATGCCTCTCCTTCGGGCATCGCTCGGGGGCTGGAGTCCGAGCACTCAGCAGGTAGCGTGCCAGTGGTTTTGAAAACCTGGCTCCAAGTGTGGAACTGAACATCTGGAGATCTGGCCCTGAACTCAGTGGGAAAAGCCTCACTTCAGCTTTCGTTTTCTTTGAACAGCACTCCTTTTTTACACCAACTTCCTACCGCTGCACGGCGTCCCCGTTCGCCCACCTCCCGTCCCAGCCGTGCGACTGGTGCCTGCGCCGCTGCTCCCACCCCGCATCAGCGGGCCCCTGGAAAGGCTCCCGCCAGGCTCCTGCCTCCCTCTCCTCCCCTCGGCAGCGCCGGGGCTCCTGCCCAGGGCCCCGCCGCGCTACCCCTCCGTTCTGCCGACGGCGTGAGCTCCCTGCGAGCATCAGGCAGGAGCCCGATGGTGCCCAGAGTCCGGGAGAGGGGCTTGTTCTCATCTCGTGGAAACCACGAGCAGGGCTTTTCACACACAGGTGCTGGAGCAATAGGAGACACGTTCAGAGAGTCGCTAATCCCTCCGGCACTTGCTTGTTCCTGGTGGAGGGGAGAGGAGAGGGTCTCAGCTTGCGTGACAGCTGGGCTCTGCGTTTGCGGCACTTTTGCCGCTCCTTGATGCTGGAAAACTTGCCAAGGTCTTGAGCAAATATTTGAGGTTTGGCCACACCTGATAAGCAGGAGCGAAAGCAGAAAAGTAGGAGGCAAAAGGCCTCATTAGTGCGGTGCTCAGATGCTTTTCAGTTATTTCTTTAAAGGACAATTTAAATCCCCATTTCTTTTCCCTTTTGCGGGAGATGTTAACGAAAAGCATCCGGCCAAGAGCTCGCTGTAAGGGTTTGCACACTGATTCCGGAACCACGTGGCTCCGGAGCCTTTCCGAGGACGGGCTTTGGAGGAGCTGCCAGTGGCGCTGAGGGTGTGGAGGGGGAAGGCTGCGGTTCTGGCTCCTTCCCGTGCGTGCTCCAGCTGCGTCCCCGCTGGGGACCAGCCCTCCTGGCTTACCCGGCGCCTCCTCGGCGGCTCCGCGCTGGCCGTGCCGAGCCAGTCCCGCGCTGGGATCGGCGTGGAGAAGGGGCTCAGAGAGTAACTTCTGTACAGACTTGTGCTTTTCTGGCTCATCAGGCTCTGTGCCCCAGAGGTCTGGTTCTTCCTCGTAGTAAACAGGGTCTGCAGTGCTTGGCAGCCTGGAGCCAGCTGCTCTGCCCCGGGTCACAGCGCGGGAGGGAAGCACAGGACAGCAACTGCCAAGGAGCGCAGGGCTGTGAAGAGCAGTTTCTCACTGCTGCAGCAAAAAGGTTTTTCTCTCTCCAAGAAGCACCTTTCAGAAGGGGAACTCTCCTGAACTCCATGGCAGGGCAAGAACCAGGAGCTGAAAACAAAGCTGGGCAGGTTCAGACTAGAATGGAGGTGCACGCTTCCAGCACTGGAGGTGGTTAACCGCTGGAACAGCTTCCCTGGGGAGGCGATGAACTCGCCATCGCTGCAAGCCCTTAGATCAAGTCTGAGTGCCCCTGGCGAAAAGGCATCTTCTAGCTCAGCGAGCAGTCATGGCCTTGTTGAAGGAGCCCAGTGGCTGGCGGCACTGGGAGAGCCAGGCACGCCCTTGTCTGGGCCATGCGGTTTCACTGAAGGTCTCGGAGCAAGTGATGATCTGTCAGATGTGTTAGCGTATAAATGACGGCAAGCAGAGGGGCTGGGAGATGCCTGCCTGCCCCGAGCACGAGTGGAAGAGCAGGGAGAAACCCACAGCAGGGCACACGCACAGAAACTGCCTCGGAAAGTATTTCTCTAAAGAGACTTGTGCAGGATGGACGAAGGGAGGGGAGAGCAGCCAGGCCCTGCCCTGGGCTGGGCGCTTGCTGCTGGCGTGGCTGCTCCCGTAGCTGACACCCAGGGCCTTGTAACTGCCCTGGTCCCGCACGGCTTCCCCCCGCCAGCCATGGTGCCCGTGGTGGGGATGTCCGGCCGTGCCCGGCAGCCAGGTGACGTCCGCCGTGCTCCTCCGGCAGCCGGCTCAGAGGGTGTGCGGGGCCACGCGCCTGCTGCCGTGGGGTCCCTCCGAGCTGATGTCACCCCTGGGGGGAGCAGCCAGATGTTTTTCTCTTGAGTCAGGTACAAACAGAGCGGCTGCTGGAGGAAACACCCGCCTCTCGGTGCAGGTCTCGGCAAGCACCGGCTGTGCAATGCTGGCGAGGGGGGTCTGTGCAGTCAGACGTGACCGCACGTAACCCCCCGGCCCTGGGAGCCCGCCAGCACTGGGGTGGGTCCCCGTGCCTTGGTGTCTGTGCAGAAATCAGCCCTCACAGGGTCTTCACAAAGGCTGGCGTTGGGCTGTGGGGATCTCCCTGCAGAGCCCGGGGATCCTCCCCTGGGCCCAGCAGCCCTGCAGGGCGTGCGAACTGGCGCCAAAATTAATCGCAAGAAGAAGAGATGCGTGTGCCCCCCAGAGCTTAGCTGACGAGCCTGACACCGAACCGGTAACCAGCTCCTCTTTCCTCCTCCAGACATCAAATACATCGAGATGACGCCAGGCAGAGCCGCGTGTCCCGAGCTGTGGCAGGGCTCCCCCAGCCCTTCGGGCACCCCGTTCTCGAGGTCCCCCCAGGGCGACGGCTCCCTGCCCCAGAAAGGGGGACTCAGAGCCAACTTCAGCACCAGTGGCAGCGTGGTTTTCTCGAGCCCCCCCGGACCAGCGAGCCCCGGGTCGGCTGCCCCGAGCTGCGCTGCCTCCCCGACCTGCGGCAAAGCGTCCGAGTGCATCGCCGTCCCCCGGCACTGCACGGCTGGACAGACGGACAGCATCTGCTACGGCCCCGGGGCTCTCGGCACCTCCCCGGGCTTCGACAACCTGCTGAAGCCGGTGCATGTGGTGAGGGCCCAGCAGAGGAGCAGCTGGGTCTCCCTGCTCTCCACCAGCCCCGGCTCAGACACCAGTTACGTCCTCGGAAGGTAAATGCCACCTTCTGTCCCAGTCTCGGGTTGGTGAGGGGGATGTAAGGGGCATGGGGCGGTTACCCCAAGTCCCGCTGTCCAAGAGTTCCTTCCTCGGGCTGGGGGTCAACGCCACGCCGGGCTGGGGTGGGCTGTGCATCCCACCTCGGCCAACTCCCCCGCTGACCCCCCTGCTCGCTCTCTCCCTCTTGCTGCAGCACCCACTCGCTCCACAACGACGACGCGGAAGCTCACCCCGCTGACTGCCCGTCCCCTGCCAGCTCCCTGGGCAGCCCCTGCCCGCCTTCCCCGGGCACCAGGTCTCCCTCCGGAGAAGCTTTTGGCCAGAGTCCCCACCAGCCCAGGGCTGCCTGCTCCACCAAAGCCAACACCTCCCTGTCCCAGAAGGGACAGGCCAGCAGCTGCCCCCCCTCCATCCTCAACTCCGCTGCCGACGTCCCGGTGCTGCTGGTGAACGGGTGCCCGCAACAAGGAGATGCGTCACCCCCGCTGGCCAAAGCCCCTGCAGCCGCCGTCAAGCAGCTCCCCCCTCCCAGCTGCAGCCCCGGCTCGAGGGTCGGTGGCCTGAACAACGCGCTGTCGGCACCAGTGCTCTCCTGCCTCTCGGACAGTAAGTCAGCGCCCTGCCACGGGGCCGGGCTGGGGGGAAGGAGCTGGGGACCCCGACAGCTGCCAGGAAGCGGGGAGCAAACAGCCATCTCTACTCCGGTTTATCTGTGCGTTATAGACATGAAGGACAGGAGGTCCTCGCTGGGGATCCTCGCTGTATCTCCGCGGGGCTGCAGGGCTCTGCGGTGGTCCCCAGCTGTTTGCTGGCAACCCGGCGTTAGCCGCGGTGGTTTGCCCACCGTGGTCCTGGGGCACGTGCTCAGCAGGCAGAAACGCTCTGGTCCCCTCAAGGAGATGCAGATACACTTATTTATAGTACCTGAGAATGAGAACTGTAATTCTGCCATTTCATACTTGCTTGTGGCCCCAAAGCGGGTGGGGAGGAGGGGTTCGGGTGCCAGTTTGCTCTGGAAGACATCTGAAGACACCAGAGTTTATGAGGTCCCACATTCAAGGGTCAACAATAGGGCTGTTGTTCTCTGGAGGAGATTAGCAGAGGCAGCTCTCGGGGCAGAGGGTTTTAATTGGGATTCTTACGAGAATAGCAGGAGCGCTTTGTGGGTCAGATCCTCGGCTGAGGTGTAAATCCCCATGGTCCAGTGGGCTTGTGCAGGGCTGGGCAGACTGGCACTGCTGGGGGATTCCACATGCTGCCTCTGCGCTCCGTCGCAGCCTGCCAAGAGAGATAATTACGTGGAGAATGAATTATTCTGAGGAGCAGGGGGGAAGCTCTGATCAAAAGGATTGAAAAAAAAACTTCAACCCTGGCCAGCTTGAAAGAGAAATATCTTTACCAGGGCTCTGTCCTGCTCAGTGATGTCTGCTGTGGAGGTCTCTCGTGTTCCCCGCTGGCCTTGACGCCGTAAGGTCTCTTGCAGGTCCCCTCAGGGCTGGGCAGCCGACCATGAAGTTTGTGATGGATACATCAAAATACTGGTTCAAGCCCAGCATAACCAGGGACCAAGGTAAGGCAGCGAGTGTCTCTGCTGGGACAACCCCACCTCAGCCTTGCTCTCTGCGGGACTGCTGCCTGTCCCCCGCGCTGCGGTTTGCCTCCCCGCAGCTCCTCAGCCCGGCTCTTGCCCATGCTGAGGTCCGGTGGGGACTCAGCAACCGCAATTCGAAGTGTATTGGGGCTGATGGGCATGGAGAGACCCACTCACAGGTCCAGGGGGAAGGCTCAGAAACACGGGCTTGGCACGGCCGCTCTGTCCCTGCCTCAAGTCCAACAAAGCTTCTCCTGCCTCTGACTGCTGCTCAGCATGGCCTGGAGAGGGGCTCTGTCCTGGGGACCACAGGGACCCACGGGACCGAGCCGGGGCCCCTCAGTCTGCAGGGACGCTGCAGCCGGTACCCACACCGGGGACGTGCGTGTCCTCAGCAAACGCTGCTGAGCATTCCTCGCTGCTGCCAAGGAACGACTCCGCGCGCGAGCATCGGCCGGAGGAGAAACACGGCGCGGGGAGGTTCCACCTGCTTTGCTTGGCTGAGCCTCCGCCTGTGCTTTGACAGCGATCCAGCTGCTGAGGGACAAGGAGCCAGGCACGTTCCTTGTGCGGGACAGCACGTCGTACCGGGGGTCTTTTGGGCTGGCGATGAAGGTTCCTGTCTCTCCGTCCAGCAGCCAGACAGGTACAGGGACTTGCTCAGATGGTGGGGTTTGCTTCAGGGGTTTCACTGAAACCGGTCAAACTCAAGCGAGCCGAGAAGCCGCGGGATGCTGGTGGTGTGCGACGCTGGCGGCGGGGTCGGTGCGTGCCCAGCCCACCCCGGCACGGGCAGCAGCTCCATGGATGCCCTGCGACGGGCGCTGGGGCGGGCAGGGGTGGAACGATGCAGCCGTGCGGGTGCTGACGCTGTGTTCCGTCCCGCTTGCAGGCGAGGAGAGCAGTGACCTCGTCCGGCACTTCCTCATCGAGTCCTCTGCCAAGGGGGTGCGCCTGAAAGGAGCCAGCGAGGAGCTCTATTTCGGTAAGGACGGTGCCGTCGCCCGCAGCAGCCCGGGCGGCCCCAGCAGCCGTTTCCCCCAGCCCCTCGCAGCACCAGCCGGGAGCGGGGGGTCCTCCAGCCCCTGGCTCCTGCCCACCTTGCCCCGCCAGCGAGACCCTGGTAGCAGTCTCCAAAACAAGAACGTGGGGTGCGGGTTGGAAAACTCCCTCTTGTTGCTGCGAGGCCCAAATTGCCCAGCTCAGCACCCCCAGTTCCCTCCTTCTGAGCTCCCGGGGACACTGCTGAGTGGGGGTGGGAGGTTTCCGACCCCCTCGACTCGCCGTTCTGTGTTGCAGGGAGCCTCTCTGCCTTCGTGTATCAGCACGCCATCACCCCGCTGGCGCTGCCCTGCAAGCTGAGCATCCCCACCCGAGGTAGGTGCTGGGCACCGGAGAGGAGCTCCGAGCCATCCCTCCTGCCAGGCTGGGGGGGTGGGCAGGGTCCTGCAGCGGGGAGGGGGCCGAACCACCCAGGTACCCCCGCAGCGGGGCTGATTGCCCTGGCCACAGGCGGAGCAGGGACCTGCACAAGCTGACTCGAGTACCAGACGGTGGGGACTTGCTTCTGCTGGGGGCGGGGGGTGCTCAACAGAGCAGCGGGGAGCAGAGGACCACCGAGGGTGGGCAAGGAAAGGAGGAGCGGGGAGGTCAGAGATGAGTGGAGCCAGGAGGGGGAGATGGAGGACAACGGAATTAATTACTGCTCTAAACCCCTGCGATTGAAGCAGCCCTGGGCTTGTGGGCCTCTTGTGAGGGAAGGAATTTCACCCAGTGCGAAGCGGTGCCCCGGAGCAGCCCCTGGGCTGTGGCATCAGGGCTCCCGCTTGTCGTTTGTGCAGATCTCAGTGATGGAGAGGACAGCCCTGACTGCGCTCCGGAGTCCACACCGTCCCTGCTGAAGAAAACTGCTGGTGAGGAGAGGAGCAGGCTGCTGCCACCCGGGGACAGTCGAGCTGGCGATGGCCAGAGCTCTGGGCACGCACCCAGGCTCCGGGCTTTAGCCCTGACGTATCGACCACAGGGCTCGATTTTTCTCCGTCTTCCATTCTGAAACCATCCACAGCAGAAGCTGAAAAGCCGGCGCTGTCCTTGGACCTGTGCAGAGCAGCAGGTCACCCCAGCGCGTCAGTGGGTGCCGGTGCGATGTCCCCCTCCCGGCCTTGTCGCCAGGCGGGAGATTCCTGCAGGTTTCCTTCACACCCTCGGATCGTGGGCTTGCAAGGGAACCTGCCATTTTTAAAGAAAGGAGACTTTTGGTCCTCACAATAGTGAAGTAAAGTTTGAAAGACAGTTCTTGAGGTCCCAAGGCTGATAGAAGACCCACAATTCCCACGATTTTAAATAGCCCCTGACTTTTAAGCTTCTCTCCTGATTGGCCTCAACCAGGGCATCAAACGTCTGGAGTTTCCAGAAGGATGGGGCAGTTGGGGGCTGGTGAAATTGCTGAGGGACCTGATGGACACATGGAAAGGGCACAGCAGGACAGGGAAGGGTCTTCGCTTCTCCTCTGTGCCCGAGTGCCGCCAGCCTGGGTGCAGCGATGGGTGGGCTCCAGGTGAGAGCAGAGCCACGGGCAGGAGACCGTGCAGATGGGTCACGGCGCAGTCAGGGGAGTCGGAAACTGCTTTGTTATGCTGGAAATTCTGAAAAATTAGCTGGCAAGCTGAAAAGTTTAGTTTGACCCAGAACAGCCCTTTGAACAGCTCCATCAGCCTGAAATGTCATGTTTTAGGTTGGGCTTCAGCCGTTAGTTGGCTTGGGGTATTTCTGCTTTTCATTAAAGGAAATATGTGATAAACAGAAAAAAACCCCAAATGTGACATTTAGAAACCAGAAATTAAATTAAACTCTGACTTTTAAAACAATTAGTGCAAAGAAGTAAAGTAAACCAAAATAAATTTGTGAAGAATTTCTGAGTCACCAAATCTTTAATTTTCACCGTAACAAATCTGACCCACGTGCATGTGTCCGGTTCTGCAGGACGATGCCTGGGACCTGGCCCGGCACCGCTGTGCTCGGCGCCGCACGTGCTCCGCGCAGCGAGACGCCGGCGTGATGCCGGCCCCGTGCTGAGCCGGGCTCTGTCCTGTCCCTGCAGTCTGCAACGTCCTGTACCTCAACTCGGTGAGCACGGAGACGCTGACGGGAGCCCCGGCCATCCAGAAAGCCATCTCCTCCACCTTCGAGCTGGAGACGCTGCCCACGCCCACCCTGGTGCACTTCAGAGTGACGGAGCAGGGGGTCACGCTGACGGACGTCCAGAGGAGGTACGAGCCAGCTGGGGAGGGGGCTGCGGGGCTGCTGCGGCGGGGGGCTCGCCGGCGGGGAGCTGCAGGGGGGAGTGAAGGGGCTCATGGAAACGCAGCCCAGCTCGCCCGTGGGCGCCCGGCTCTCTCCTGCCTCTCAGCCTGCCAGCGCGCTGACCTGCAGCACGTCAAGGAAAACGGGGCTGCTGGGGCAAGCCCGTGGCGCAGCCCAGGGACGGACCTGACCCCTGCTGTTAACGGCACCAGGCACGGTGCTGCTTTACGTGAAGAGGCAGCGGAGGCCCCATCCCTGGAAACATTCCAGGCCAGGCTGGACGGGGCTCTGAGCAACGTGGTCTAGTCAAAGATGTCCTGCTCACTGGGGGGGCTGGGCTAGAGGACCTCTGAAGGTCCCTTCCAACCCAAAGCGTTCTGTGATGATTCTACCACTCCAAGCTAGCGGCACCATCACAAGAGCGGGAGGCGGGGGCCAGCCAAACCCAAGAGCTGCCCACACTTTGCCAGCTGCCAGCTTGGAGCCGGCCCGGGGAGCGGGACCCCCGCATCCCCAGCCCCCCACACCGCCCCCGTCCCCGGCAGCCACAACAACCCGAGCAGGGCTTGAGCTTGCAAACGCCCGGGCCGCGTCCCCTCTAACGCCACGCTCTCCTCCTCACGGCAGGGTGTTCTTCAGGCGACACTACCCCTTGGCTGCCGTCAGGTTTTGTGGGATGGACCCTGAGAACAGAAAGTGAGTTATCGGCCGCTCTGCGGGCTGGGGGTGTCCGTGCTGGCCGGAGCCACCGCACCGTGCTCGCTTCCCCGCGGTTCCCAGCGCGGCTCCGCTGCTCCTGGCTCTGCACCGCTCAAAATACCAAATCCCAACCACGGGCTTAACGCGCCGGGGTTTGGCTAAACATAAACCTGGACTTTGCAGCTGATGGAATGAGTTAAACACCAGAATCTGAGCAAACCCAATTCTGTTCTTCCCTCAGGTGGCAGAAGTACTGCAAGTCCTCCAGGTAAGACCTGCGCGGGACCCCCGGCTGGGGAACCCCGGGGGGGATGCTGCCCTGGCCCAGGCTCCCCTCTCCAGCGGGTGCATCGCAGAGCTTTGCAGAGCAGCAGACTCCAAGCTTAAAAATGAAGAGGGGGTGCAATAAAAGTTACTGTGGCGGCAGGATGAGACGTGGGACAAAGGGGTGAAGCTGTACGGGGGGTTTGCTCTGCAGGTTTTGATGAGAGGCTTGGCCAAGCCCAATGCTCCGCACCCCTTCACGTAGAAAGCTCCCACCCAAATCCGTCGGCCTTCTTCCCAGCGACTCGCTTGCTCTGGGCTCAGGAAGTGAGTTTATATCTGGCTCTACCTTGCGCTCAAGAAACTTTTCACAGATGGGAAAGCCTTGCCAGAAACACTTCTCCCGGCTGTTTTGCTTCCAAGTAAACGTGATTGGGGAGCAGGCCAAGGTGGAGTTGCTGGAACCAGGATTTTGCTTTGTGGCCAGGGCTAAAGTGTATTCCGTTGGATTCCTGGCTGCAAACTACATAAGGCTCTCTCTCCTTTTTTCAAAGGATCTTTGGGTTCGTGGCCAAAAGCCAGACTGATTCGGAGAACCTCTGTCACCTGTTTGCAGAGTACGACAATGTGCAGCCAGCGTCGCTTGTCATTGACCTTCTCTGCAAGCTCCTGCCCAGCCCGTAGAGGACAGAAACCCCCGGAGAGCTCAGGGCTGGCAGCTGCCCGCACGCTGCCGAGCTTCTGCTGCTCACCTCCTGCTTCTGGGTTGCATTTTGGCAACAGCTCATATTTATAATTTTTTGTTACATATTGTCATGTCAAGAGTCTCAGTTAAAGATTTCATGCTCTGGTGGGGTGAGATGTTCCTCCAAGACCCTCTGCGGGGCATCGCATGGCAGCGCTCGCCATGGTGGCAGAGCAGGCTGGCTGCCCACGGGGATCTGAGCCGGGCGGGGAGCGGGGCTGCGGGTCGGGATCTGAGCCGGGCTGGGAGCGGGGCTGCGGGTCGGGAGCTGAGCCGGGCTGGGAGCGGGGCTGCGGGCCGGGAGCTGAGCTCACCGTACAGAACCGCTGCCTCCCTGCCCCGGCAGGCACCGTTCACTTTGCTCCAGAGGGCTGAAATACTCCGGCTGAGGTTTCCAGCAGCGGCAGGGGAAGCTGCTCGGGGTGTCCGAGCCGAGGTGCGTTCGGTGGGGCCGAGCTCGCCCCTTCAGAGCCTCGGCCCTAACAGCCCCCAGTGACCCGGGAGGGGAGGTCTGGTGCCGGCAGGGAGGGACTCACCTCCCTGATGACAGACCAGCATCAGGAGACAGTTTTGCAAATCAAAGCACATAAAATCACCAGGCCCTGCTGAAAAATATCGCTTCTCTCAAAGAGCAAGAAGCGTCGACAGGCAGAAATGTCAGAGCAGCGTATTTTTGTCTGGTGCTGGTAAATCCTCCTGCCCTTTTCCGCAAAGCGGGGTTACAGGCTAGCTCAACCTCCAGGCATCACAGCAAGCTGAGAAATAAATGTTGACATTTTCATGACAGTAAAACATTGGATTTTTGGAAATGACTTGCATGAATCTGGGCCAGATCCTCAGATGACGTAAATTGGCGCAGCTTCATGGCAGTCAGCGCTGCCGTGATTTACCCCAGCTGAAGACTCAGCTCTCGCTGTAATCTCCCGGCAGCGCGGGGCGGCTCTGAGCCCGCCACGCAGCCGTCTCCCTCCGCGCTCGCGTACCTGACACCTCTGCACTGTCTGAGCTCCGGACCCCGCGCTAACGCCCCCCGCTCGGGGTATTTCCAGTGAAGCCGCGGGTCGTTGTCTCGCCACAAACACCGCGGAGGTGTCGGCGGCCGCAACACGTGAACGCGGCGCTCCGAAGCGGCCAAGCGCGTGCACGCCTTGCACGGAGGGAAGAAGCCGCTCTCCCCCAGCCAGGCTGCGACACGGCCTCCAGCTGCAGCAGCTCGCGGGCGACGATAAAGCAGATCCCGGAGCTCTGCGCGGGGCCGGGGAGCGGCCGGCCCCAGGAGGGGAAACCAGCAGCTTCGTCCGCCCGCGCCGCCCGCCCCGAGCTCTGCTCAGCTGAGCCCCGGGCCCAGCCTGGCGCTGGGCTCCCCGTGCCTGTGCTGTGCCCCCGTCCTGCAAAGCATCAACGTCGCGATGGGGGGAACGCAGCACCCCAAGGTCACGGGCAGCTCGGGGGAGGCTGCTCAGCGCCAACACCGCGGGCTGGGGCATCCCCGGCCCCGCAGGGACCCCCGAGAACCCTGTGGGGGTCAGGATGGGCCCCACTGCAATGCGCGCTGCGGCTGGCAAGGAGCTGCGGCACAACACCATGCACCCTGCCTGCACCCTGCCTGCGCCCTGAGCCCTGCCCACACCCTGCCTGCACCCTGCACCCTGCCTGCACCCTGCCTGTGCCCTGAGCCCTGCCTGCACCCTGCCTGCGCCCTGCCTGTGCCCTGAGCCCTGCCCGCACTCTGCCTGCACCCTGCCTGTACCCTGCACCCTGCCTGCACCCTGCCTGCGCCCTGTGCCCTGCCCGCACCCTGCCCATCTGCAGGGAGCCATAAACAAGGGCAGAGCCGCCGGAGCGCGCAGAGCTTTTTTCATTAGCCAACATTTAATTAGCGCTGCGCTGGCTGCGGGATCCCAGCCCTGGGACCCCGCGGGACACGCGGCCGGCGAACCAGCGCTGCTGCGCTCACTCGTGTTTATCGCGACGCTGTTCCGACGGCAGCGTAAGCGCCAGGGGAGTACGAACGGTCAAAGGCTTTGGCTTGGAACGGGGCTGTGGGGGGGTCGTGCTGCCGCCCCCGAGCCCGGGCCCCTGCGCGCTGCTCCCCCGCCCCAGCTGGGAGGGTTCATGCTCTGGGCAACGGGGCGACGGCGGCTTCTCCCGCGTTGGGACGGGGCAGCGGGCCCAGCGCCAAGCGCCGTCTTCCGCACGTGGAATTTTTAGCTGACTGCAAACCCTCTTCCAGCGCAGCGTAGCTGGAGCACGGGCCCAGGCACCACGGGGACAGTGCAGCCAAAACCACCTGGATTCAGGAAAAAACAAACAATTCTCTGAGCTCCTCACGGATTCCAAAGCTTGTTCCAGGCTTCCTGGAAGTGCGGCGCTCGGTTTCGGTTCCTGGGTCCGATTCCAGCCATTCTGTAACAAACCCAGCCCCGTCCTGGCCGGGCTGGTGGGTTTGCTCCCGGCAGCCTCTGCCGCCGGCGGGCACGGCCCCGCGTCCCCAACCACGGCAAGACCCCGGCAGCCGCCGATGCTGCGGCGCGCGGCCAGGCTGTCCCTGGAGACGGGGCCGTGGGTCGCACCGGTGACCACCCACCACGCGTGTGGGTGCACGGACATGTGTGCGCTTGGTGAGTGACACACAGGACCCCGACACGACTTCGTGGTGACCGCGGGGCCGGCTGCACAGAAATGTCCTCACCCTGCGCGCGGGCTGGGGACCCGTCGGCTGTTGCAGCTTCGCTCCCCGGTGAGGTGCAGACCGGGGATGCAGCCGTCCCTCTGCGACGTGACTGTGGACGACAGGGTGACCCTGAGCCAGCAGCGTGCCCTGGGTGCCAAGAAGGGCAATGGGATCCTGGGGTGCATCAAGAGGAGTGTGGGCAGCAGGGCGAGGGAGGTTCTCCTTCCCCTCTGCTCTGCCCTGGGGAGGCCCCATCTGCAGTGCTGGGTCCAGTGCTGGGCTCCCCAGTTCGAGAGAGACGAGGAGCTACTGGAGAGAGTCCAGCGGAGGGCTGCGAGGATGAGGAGGGGACTGGAGCATCTCTGCTACGAGGAGAGGCTGAGGGAGCTGGGCTTGTTCAGCCTGGAGAAGAGAAGGCTGC
>Ga0065711_1029788_pt1 | contig 34818 bp, 17 predicted proteins | sample Hoacrofraction12_FD_59098 | JGI IMG/M metagenome (GOLD analysis project Ga0065711, IMG submission 59098) | Hoatzin crop microbial communities from Cojedes, Venezuela - Epithelial fraction 12 v2 (version 2) | ecosystem: Host-associated > Birds > Digestive system > Esophagus > Crop | place... | reverse complement strand
AGGAAGAAATTCTTTACAATGAGGGTGGTGAAACACTGGAACGGGTTGCCCAGAGAGGCAGTGGAGGCCCCATCCCTGGAAACATTCAAGACCAGGTTGGACGGGGCTCTGAGCAACCTGATCTAGTTAGCGGTGTCCCTGCTTGCTGCGGGGGGGTTGGACTAGATGACCTCTAGGGGTCCCTTCCGACCCAAAACTTTCTATGATTCTATAAGTGCAACCCTGGTTGCTACCATAGCTTACTTCCCTGCAGGAAGGGCTTGTTGCAGAAGGGCAAAGTGATGTGAGAGTTCATTCTGAGCTCCTGTCCTGCCATGTAGGGCAGATATTTCTATTGTGTACTATTAATGTCTAACATCACTGGCAGCGTGTGTCTTGAGCTGCAATACAAGAATAATGGGATGTATAGAAACCAGTCTCAGATATCAAAGCTGTATATAAACCTTTACTTTTTGATAAAAATAAACTTTTGAGATTAAAAAAGTTAATACTGATTCCCTTCCACAAGTCCCAGAAGAACAGACAAATAGATCCTCTGCTATACTGCTAGTAACTTCTTAATGTTATGTATTTACATATGACTTGCGCTTTTTTTTCCATTGATAAGGAAGGTTAAGCTGAATTCTGATTTATTCTCCCCTTCCTCAATGTTTTCTCAAGATAATTTTGATAGTTGCAGAAATGCTCAAGTGGCACCTTAAATATTCTTGATGGTAATACTTAGAAATGATGCAGTTTGAGAGGGGAATTGGAGAATCTGCATTTGAAATTAAAAAATGAAATCTACTCGTTAACGAAAGCACAAACACAGAATGCAAACAGGAATCCACAGTCCCATTCTGTGTAATCCTGATCTTTACTAGTGGAATTGATCTTAGTTTAGGACCTCAATACTTTTCACTTTGTTGTTGTTGAGGAAAAGAATCTCTGACTTGAGAGAATTTAGTATTCAGCAGAGATCAAATCTGAATTAGTTGCACATTTTTGTCATTAATTGTGTTGTGTAGTTGCACTTGTCTGCCAATGTCTCTCAGCTTTCCCAGGTCTAACCTTTTAAACTGGAATGCAACTGGCTTGGGAAGACTTGTAAATGCCATAATCAAGAAATATGAATATAATTAAAGCAGTAATTTCTTGCTAAAGGCATGTCTTATGCATTTCACTTTGCTGTCAGTATGGAAATGAACAGAGCAATATATATTCATGAAGTGTTGTGCAGTCATATTCTAAGATTTTTTTGCAGCTCTTGTATCACAGGCTCTTCTGGAGAGAAACAGTCTCTTGCTCCCAGTAACTAATAAACCCAGTTGTTGTGTTTTGTTTTTAAGTGTCAACACAGAACAACAGTTCCTACTGGTGGTTATAAAAATTGCATTTCTGTTTGGACCAGTTGTTCCCTGATAGAAAGCGTTCAGTGTGCTCGGAGGAAAATGGGTTAATCCATCCATAATTGTAGTGGTAGAAATCTTCTAGCTCTTTCCATCTCAGTCATTTTTCTGAATGTCTCATAGTCTGAACTGTCCAGTGAGATATGTTTGCTGCTCTTTGGGCTCTGGGTTTTTACCTCAAGGAATTAAAAGTCAGTCTGTCAATCTACAAGCATTCAGCTGGGTTTGTCTTGGTTTTATATTCCACAAGGAAACTATTTCTCCAGTTCTGCAGTGAAGTTTTAGCTTCCTAAAAGAAATACAGTTCTCAACACCTGCAGCTGTATTTAAAATAGGAAATAATGAGATGCCTAATGTGGTTTCATGTGCTTTTGTGTGTCCCATGATTTATAGGCTGTTTTTTGCATTTATAATTTGATATGCTTTAAAACAAACATTCTTCACTTGCTGATGACATGTCAGTCCTATAAAACTCTTAGATGCAAAACAATGATAGTAGTCTTTGCTTTGTTTCCAAATGATAGCTTTAAAACCTGTAATTTCGAACCACCTGCAGTTAGAGTAAATACCAGTTTCACAGTCTGATCTGCTGCTAGATTTTACTTTCACATACATATTTTGATGTGCTTCTCTTTCTTTTTCCACAGAAGTGGCACAGGTTTCTGTAGTGACTTCCTGCTTAATTGGCTTCACTGCAATTAAATATCAAACATAAGATTATGGCTTGTTGCTCTGTCTTTTCCTCCAGTGTCTACTTTTGCTGAGGCGTCAGGGACTCCTGAGCCAGACGGCCCCGAGAGAGAAATAAATTTTGAAATCTTAACTTGAATACAGGAGCTGAGGAGTTGTAACTAAAAAAATATATATATGTATTTCTGTATTAAGTAGTGAAGAACTAATCTGTTGTTACTTATTTAGTCCTTAAACAGCACCTATAACTTTTGAATGGGTTTCATTGGATCTGTGTAGTCCAGGTTGACAGATTTCCCTCCTGGAAACTTTCTTTTCGTATGAAAAAGTGGACATTATAAATTCAGCCCATAAATGTGTTGCAGTCCAACGAAATGGGGACTGCTAGAAGAAGACAGAAATCTGCCTCTTTTTGATGTCTCCTGGGCTTAAGACTAAGAATGATCTGCTTTCCTGTGTGTTAAAATTCTGGTATAAACATTTATGTTACCTTTCATGTCAAGACAAGAAGGTGATGCTTCTGCACGCTGAGGTGCTCTGCTGGGGCTGGTGATTGTCCCGGTTCAGGCACCACTGATCAGAAGATGCAGAACACTTGTGGAAGAGCCTGTGAGACCCAGTTGGAGGAGGAGGAGATGCTGCTGCAAGGAAAAGGGTCTTTAAAGGAGGAAGTCAACTCTGAGTTTTATGACTTTACTTTCTAACATAACCTTGATTTTTAGACACAGCTGTGTCTAGTTATCTGTGTTTTCCCATAGATGTTATAGTGTAGCACTTAAACAATGTAACTTTCAGCCCTTAGCCTGATTATTAAAATCAAACACACAAATGTGCGGGGTAACTATTAATAAAAACAAAAAAAGTTTTGTATGCTGCTTCTGGAAACAGATGAAGGCAAAATTAAAGTGTCTGTCCAACCTAATCAGGCACAATCTTAGAGCAGACAGATTATATTTGATCTGTCTAACTCTGCAGTCATGCCACCCTGTTCGGAGAAAGCTGGATTTGTCTCTGGAAAACAACACCCCAAAACCAGAAAACAACTGCAAAAAAAGCAACCCCCCGACATCTAAAAAACTGCCTTGTTTCAAATAGACTCTAGTCTTCCTACTGCTCAAAAAAACCCGAGGGAAACAGCAGTAACTTTTGTGCAGTAAAATCAATCATTTTTGATTATAACAAGAATGTTTTGCTGGAAAATGCTTTCTTTTAAATTTCACATTCATGAAATCCAGAGCAATTTTTTCTTCAGAAAAAGACATGCTGCTCTGATGTTGAATTGTATTTCAAGCTATATTATGTCATGTGTATGCTTGCTCGCGGACACATCTAGGTATATTTATGATAATCTATAACTAAAGGAAGTGCTAATTGTCTTTGTAAAAGCTAATAAAGTTATTTTTAAAGTAATCAAATAACTGCAGATTTGCTCATGCTCCTACTGAAAGTAGAGGGTTCATTATCTTTATGCCTGTGCTTGGAGAAAATGCCTGCTTCCAGCTTATTCCTGTAGAGCCGTTTCTTTGTTTTTCTGCTGGCGAAGTGTCGGGACCGATATGCGAGTTGGAAGGGCAGGGACCAAGTGAGGAGTGCTAGCCCCGGTTGCCATCTGCAGGCGCGCTCCCTGGCCTGGGTCCCTGCAGCCCTGGGCTGCTCGCCCGCTGCTGCCCGAAGGAGGCCGGCAAAGCAACCCCTGTGGCGAGGCTCCAACCTGCCCAGCTCGCTCCTAAAAGGTTTTAAGTGCTCCAATAGGGTTGCATATTGCTTCGTCAGCCTTCTGCTCCAACTTCATTGTCAAAGCGACCAGGATGCATTGCACAGTCTTAGCGTTTAGTAAAAATAAGCAAAGTCCGATGAACGCGAGAGGAGTGCAAGCTGGAGAGGCTGATCCTCTGATGGGTCTCCAGGTCCTCACGGTGTTTCTTGGTGTTGTTAGGACCATCTTTCTTCTGTTTTCTCTTCCCCTGTCGTCACCCCTTGCTTTTTGTAGCTTCCCCATTGCTGTGTGCATTCAGTTCTTTGTCCTGTCAGATGCTTTGACAAGTCTACCAAGCTGCCAGTCCATGCTCCTAGCTCTTTCCATGTTTTGACCACTATAGCAGGCAAAGGAGCAGGTTTTTCTGCTGTTCTGAAATTGACCTGCTCTGGTCCATGTTAATACTGGCTTAGCCTACCTACGCGTTGTACATGCTTTTGTTACAGAGTTTCTTGTTCGGCAGTCATTTGCCTTGGTTATTTTTGAGCCTACTTTAATGCTTCAGTCTGTATCTATAAATATTCCCAAATATCATAACATAAAATATACATGGATCAAATAACAGACCCAGGAGACAGCTAAGAGGAGAGCAAGATTCTCTCATCGTAACCTTTCAGTATTTAGCAGTCTGCTGTGATTCAAGTTCCTTCTGAGCCAGGGACTGCATCTGTACCTGCAGGTAACTCCAGGTTCCAATTTAACTTCAGTTCTCTTGTAATGTTTTGTCCAGATATGAATGAGCTTCAGATGCTGTGTCATTCTGGTAACCAAATGATCTACAGAAGTTTTGCTTTAAATTGGAAGTGAAATTATTGGAAGGTGATTTGTTAGAAAGGGCAATCTGATGGACTGTGATCATTGTCCAAAACCTACATACAACCAAGAATCTGTTTCATCCCCTTTTCTCTTGAAATAGGAAGATATGAACTTTTGTCCCTCTTGTTTCAGGGTTTTATTTGGGGATGTGTGTGCGGAGGTTTTCTTGTTTGTTTTTAAATATGGCTAGTCTTTTTTTGAAGGAAGATATTTTCTGATTAAACTGCAAGGTGAAAGGTTTTGTTCACAGTTCAAATGGCAGAGGCCTATGTTCAGAAATATGCTGTATGGCATATGATGACTGCTTGATGTCTTTTTCTTGAGGTGCTTTTCTGTGTTAAGAATAAAGATGTTTGAAACTAACTGGGATATTAATTATGTAGTGGTGATTAAGCAAGTCTTCACCAAAGTCAGGAGGATAAGAGCTATCTTTTCAAAGATTAAGAAAAATGGTACTTTCTTGATGAGCATTGTAAGTTTAAAGGCTTGAGAAGAATCAAATAATTTTTAGTACCCTATGGAAGACTACATTTGCAAAAAAAGGGAAGGTATGGATTCAGAATTTCAACTACTAAAACCTCATTGAAATAACCGTATTGAAGGAAAAAGGTTAAATCACTGGCCATAAAAATCACTGTATTACAACCCTGCTGTCAGTGTGTCAGTGTGTGATCCACACACTGGGGACACTGTTTCATTGCAAGAAGTACTGAACTAAAGAAATTCCAAAGGTTGAATTGAGTGATTGGCAGCTAAATCCCTCTGTGGGGCCTGTTGCTGCTTGAAAAGCAGAGTACAGAGGGTGAAGATTGCTTTTGGAGCATATCACTCTTGTTGCTTTGCTTCTCTTTCTTACCCTTGTACGTTTCCTGTTTTATCCCCTTTTGTGCACCATTTTGCTTATTTTCGTTATAGTCTATCCTTCTCATCTTCACAGGCGACAAAGATCAGCAACAAAGGTGCTGAAAGGGAAACTCCAAACAATCAGGTCATCTGTAACTCTCTCTTGCATCTAAAGAGAGGTTCCTACACCAGACCCGTGGTGGTTTTATGGTATCAATGAACACGAAGCCGTTTTAAGTCTGCTTTTAGTGAGGTAGTCTACGTGCAGATATATTTGATGGAGGTTGTATGTGAGAGTCTATTGGCCTTATAGTTCTTGTCTATCGTATCTATCGTATGTTTAACGTATCTATCATGTTCTATGAAGTCATAGAACGTATAAAGTCAGTATCTTAATTTCATGGGTTTTATTTCATTTTGTGTGCATGTGCATACATATGTGTGTGTATGTATAGAAAAACACACCAAAAACTTAATGGCTATTTCAGAAACAAGATATTTTTACACTTTGGACTTTGCTTTTTTTTCTGTAAATCTGAAGTAATTACCTGCTGAATTTTCATTCACTCTGGAAAGAATACTTCTGCCTATTGACTATAGCGTATCTTGGAGAGGTTACAGTCATTTTGTGTAACTTATTACTATGCTATTAAATTTAATCTGCCTGATTTTTCATAACAATTCTTTTAGTAAGGCTGTTACTAATTTAAATTGTTAGAAATCGATCCTGAATGTCTGAAAGTATGAAAGTGTGTGGTGGATGCAGGTTGTGCAATGTCAGTGACTAATTTGCATTGGAAAGATGCTATTCTTTCAGTTCCTCTCATGCACTTAAGATTTCCAGTCTTTGGTGGTGTTTTGTAACTTCCAAATGAAGTATTGAATGTTTTTCATACCTTTCCACCTACAAGTAATCAAAACTAGTGAGAATTGCTTCTCTGCATTTAACTGCACCTTAGGGGGGTGATACATGGGGTCCCCCTGTAATGGGGGGAATTCAAGAAGTAGTGGGGTGTTGTTTTTGAGTGTGTAGCTGATGAAGTAGAAGGGGACAAGGCAAAAGAGTGTGGCCATGGAGCTGTGTTTTTTGGTATAATTCTGGTGGGATTATTATGGTGAACTCTAAGCTTACTGTGCAGCTAGGGTAATTGTAAGAAATGAGAAACTAAAATATTAAGAGTAAATAATTGGTGTAGGCTATTTTATTGGGAGGGCTATCAGAGGTAGTAGGAATTATCCAAGTGCCTCAAGCAACCTCAGATTCTGGGCATCACAGTGGTGTTAGAGCATTTTCTTCTAGGAAGGTCATCTGGAAAGGGTACGGAAAGGTTGAGCTTGCCACTGCTGCTAAAAGAATAATTAAAAAAAACATGGAGGATGACCTAGTTAGCTGAATATGCTGACCTCAGCTTTCCTGAATAAGGAAAAAAAAATCTCAAAGGAATAAAAAAGCCCAAAGCTGCTGTGTGAATTGTGAAACGTTTGAGAGCTGCTGAAGACTAATGAGGCCGGTTCTGAAATAAAATGTCAAAATGAAACATTATTTTTGAGATTCCCCCCCATGTTTTCCTAGAACTGCAGTTTTGGTGAGTTACAGTATTGCTTATGTCTTCCTTCTCTCTTATGTCTCCACAGAGTCTCTGTTTGCAAGCTTGACGCTCCCAACTGGTCTGCAGACAACAACAGTACTTCAAGTCCAAGCCACGTCAGTGGAAACCAGTAATTGGACCACCGCATTTATTTGCAAATACTATGTGAAGTGTTCAGTGTGCATCTCATTAACCTGAAATGGTTGCTTGGCGTCGCACAGGGGCTGTCAGGTGTCAGCACTGTTGCATGGGCACCATGGATAAAAGATGCAGGAGGAGAGGGGCGAAATAGTGAAGACCCCACATGTGGACACAGAACTCTGATGCTAGGTCTGTGACTGGGGAAACAGAATTACTAAATGATCTGCACGTGTTTAAAAATGGCTGAGTTAATTTGGCAGTCACGCTCCATCCCTGTCTTGTGTGCCTAATTCTGAGTGATGTGACATTGTGCTGCAGGGTCATGCGGAAGGGTTGACTCTCTTCCCTGGTATCTGCTGAAAAGTGTGTGGTAAAGCACTTGTAAACCTGTTGGAGCGAATTATAAGTGATGGCTGAAACCAAGTTTCTACTCATCAAATGCCCAAAAGGAATGCAAATACTGTTGTGAAATTGTACCTTTTATAGGGCTTGTTGTTTCTGGAAGGAAGGAGTGTGAACCCCAGCTCATCCTTCTGCCTTCTTGTTCACTGATCTACCTGTTTATTAGCAATAGACAGTTTTGGGGTTGTATCAGGATTACGTTGGAGGGGTTGGGGATTGGTTGATTGCTTATTGATTTGTGTTTTTTTTGTTGGATTTGAGGGGGTTGATGTTTTGTGGTAGGGGTTTTTCTGTTGTTTTTTGAAACTTTGGTAAAGTGATGGTGAGGACCAATCTAAACTCTGCTCAGTTGGCCTCATAATGGTAACGTGGAGAATTTTAAATGAACTTCAGCAGATTTTGGGTGCGTAAATCCCAAAATGATCCAGAAAGGCCTTGCACAGCAGCTTGCTAGTCTCTTGGGAGGTAGAGCTGCATGGTTTCAGTTTTTCATTTTTGGTCCCTAAATTCTGGTACTGAGCTGATTGATGGTATTTGGGATATGTACGTGTACATATGTAAATTAGAAATTGATTCCCGACATCTGAGAAATCAACCTTTTCCACAGCAGGAAGAGATGAATAATTCAACGGCAGAAAACTATGCACCAAGTAACGTACGTCGTCATGCAGGCAGACTATCACAGTTCCCCAAGATCACGCATCACAAGTTGCAAAGACCTGTCCACAGAAATGTAGGCAAAACAAGGGTTAATAGTTTGGGTGTCTTCTTACTGTGCTAGTTTTTCAGGGTTTGGTTATTGACCAGTGTGGTTTATTATCTTATTTTTTACCGTTCCCCAGCGTCAACAGATGCTTTTCATACTGGAGATAGACAAAACTGGGAGGACTGGGGCCTGTTATATTTGAGTGGATTTTGGAGAGGCAAGGGGAAAAAAAAGATTCCCTCAAGATACCTGATGATTAACTCGTAGAACAATGGAAGTGTAAAGACCTCTTTTAGATGTCTGATATATCTGCTAGAATTTAGATGGCTCCTTGTCAGATTTCTTCATTACCCAAATTCTTTTTTATTGTTTAACCAATATGGAGATAACCATTACAGAGGGAGGAAGGTTACATCCATTGCAGAGAGGTGTTGAGAAATATTTTTCCATAAGGACATGTTTTGGCAGCTACTTTTATGATGAACTGATATTTTTTCTGGCAGAGGGAGGGGTGTTAAACTGATCAAAACATTTCATTAGTACTTTCTAAAAATACAGCACCTTAATAAAATCTTAATAAAATAAAGAGCTATCGCTCTTTATAAATCTCTGGAAATTTGAGTCTGCCATAGATTAATAGATTCTATGTATATCCTATGGGATACACCCTTTTTTTATCCTGCCCTTTCTTCTGGAGAAGAAATGTGAGGATGCCAGGATGACGTAACCCTTAATGCTTCAAATCCATTTATGAAGACTGTGGGTTTTTTGGTAATTTTTTTTTTCTTTCTTTTTAAATCTCTTTGCAGACATGAGCAACTATATGAGCAATTATGTCTTTATCCATCTGACCGGGTTTGCAGTGAAATGGGAAGGGAATGCAATACAGCTAATGAGGCACACATGCCTTTAGAGGAAGGAGAAATTAGAACCTTCTACATCTCGGTGGCACCAATCTGCCAATTAAGTTTTAGTGATCCTTGTTTACATTTCTTATCCTGCCTTCATCTCTTGTTTGTGCATACTGTGCAGCTGTATGTAACTGTAACTGTAAGTTCTCACCTTTTGGATGGTTTCTGAGGCTTCGCTTCAGGTTTGTCTGCCATTCCATTGTGTGTATGGCTCACTACACTTCTGTCAGCCTTGTCCACATGAAAGGTGCGTGGCGGATGCAGCTGAGCGGCCGAGTCGGTGATGGGGTGACAAGCGGTGATGAAGCAGCAGGGCAGTGCCAGTCCCTCCTGTCCTGGAGCTGAGCGGAGCCGCACTCCCTGCTGTGAAGAGGGCACAGCCCTGTGCATCAAGGGCACTGCCGGCAGCGTGCTTCTAGAGCTGTTTAACATCTGGAGCCCGCACCAGCCGTAAAGTAAACGATCCAGTCAGCTGTGGAGAAAGTACTACGTGATTTTATTTTCTTTCTGCTCTTTCCTCCTTTCCCTCATCTGTCCTCAAACCCTTTCAATAGGGATCCCCAAGTACCTGCCAGAGCCTTGTATCCGTTCCTGCTCTTCCTCTGCCTTCGAGCCATGCCACCAAGCTGCTGCTCCCGCACTGCCTGAGCTCCTGCCGGAGGGAGCATTGACTGTTCTGGGCAGGCTGTCTCGCTGCTTGCCTTTCCTTTGTCTGAGGTATGGGATGGAGAGGAGGACAGAGGGAGCTGAAACCTAAAGCCCTGTGTTCACAGAATCACAGAATCACAGAATGGTAGGGGTTGGAAGGGACCTCTGTGGGTCATCTAGTCCAACCCTCCTGCCGAAGCAGGGTCACCTACAGCAGGCTGCATAGGATCTTGTCCGTGTGGGTCTTGAATATCTCCAGAGAAGGAGACTCCACAACCCCTCTGGGCAGCCTGTTCCAGTGCTCCGTCACCCTCAGAGGGAAGAAGTTCTTCCCCATGTTCAGACGAAACTTCCTGTGCTTCAGGTTGTGCCCATTGCCCCTTGTCCTGTTGCTGGGAACTACTGAAAAGAGCTTGGCCCCATCCTCCTGACACCCACCCTTCAGATACTTATAAGCATTTATTAGGTCCACTCGTAGCCTTCTCTTCTTCAGGCTGAACAAGCCCAGCTCCCTCAGCCTCTCCTCGTAGGAGAGATGTTCCAGTCCCCTCACCATCCTCGTAGCCCTGCAGTATCGCTGCAGTGTGTTTCAGGTACACTTGACATGGAGTGCTTCAGCTCTCAAAGATACCTGGTATAACTCACAGAATTTTTGAATGATACAGCTGTAAATATCTGCTAAACCCTTACAAGATTCAAATCTGAGATGTATAACTTGCCCAGACTGGAGATTTCTTTTCCATAAAATGAGGAAACGTGGAGTTTCCTACCATGAAGTCAAACCCTTGTTATGTTAAATACTTGAAATATTTTTCTTTGTAATTCAGTTTAAAAATCTTGGTTTTGGAAATTTAACTGAAATGTCAAGATCACTACATTCGGCTAAGCCATAAATGGCTTAAAATAAGGCCTTGAAAAGGAAACCGTCGAGTAAGCCTGACTTTGAGTAGCAACATATTACTGACTATTCTTTCTGCAAGTCTTTTACTCTATGCTGTAGTTGCAATCAAAGCATATATACTTATATGCTTTGAAACAGAACATGAGTGGAGCTAGTTTATATAGCCTGCCATAAGATTTAATAAAAATAATGCTTTATTTTATATCTATTATTAGGGATTTATTTATAGACAATTCAGCATAAAATAATAAAGGTTTTTATATTTATCTGTCTCTGAAAGCTGTTATCATTAGATATTTTTTGTTGTAAGTGCCATAGTGCATTGGAAGAAGTTGTACCAAGTGGTTTTATTTTACAAATAGTGATATAAATATAACTTTATCATATTAGCTTGTTATTATAAAATGCATAAATGATACAGCTGTCTACGTATCTTCAGAGAATCTAGCTCATTGGTATATTGAATCAGATTTAAGACATCAGTTACTTTTTCTGCAAATATAATGCAATTTTTTTACTGCTTATTCAGTCAGCATTGTTTTGGCATGCTAAGAAAGACACCCCCTTCCCTCTTACAGTGATTCATTTATTTAGAATAAAAGGAAACCGTTCTACAGGCAAAAGGGTTTTCCAACATGCATTTTCCAAAATCCTTGCAAGAAATAGGATCTTCATTCGTCCACTTACTGGGGGTCTTACTGGCCACCTCAGTCTTTCTTTAAACTGGACTATGCTATACTTTGTACTATCTTCATGCGGTGTATTATGATCAGTAAAAACTAATAAAATTTATGGGCCTCGTGAGAGCTACATGTGCTGGATACATGTCTGATAGGTGACTGTTTCAAATATGGACTTGATATGGATCCAAGAAGGCTCAAAAATTTTTGAGACAATGACTTCCTCTGTGGCACTTCTGCTCACAAATTTTCTGTTTCTCTTTGGAGCACCTTTTAACCACAAAATGCATGCTTCATTTCTTGTTATTTAGAAACAAAACAAAAAAACTCTCACATTAATTGGTGTCTATTGATGATGAATCAATCCCTTTATAAAACACAATATTAACATATAGCTGGAGAGTAGAAAAAAAGACCTAGATGTTGTTGATGATAAATTTTTCAGTGTGGAGAAATACGATAAGGTAATCAGTTTACTTTCATATACTCCCTCTTCTCATAGGAACAAGGAGGAGGGCTTAATCTTATCTAATGCATAAGGTAGATCAGGAATAAAATAAAGGTGCTTGAGCAGAATGTTTAAAGAATGTCAAGATCAGTGGAATGAAGGTAATTCCTGTAACACTGATTTATCTTTTTACAGTATTACACCTTATTGCTCAACATTTCTGGAACTTTGCAGAAATCCTCTATTCTTTTTCTTCTTTCCTCTTCCATCTTCTCCTCTCACCCATACTATACTCCAGTTGTTATTCCCCTAGAAATGAGTTGTGGTGGGTTGCCCCTGGCCAGTAGCTAAGCACTCACCCAGCCTCTCACCATTTCCCACCCTCAGCAGTGCAGGAGAGAGGATAGGAAGAGAAAAAGCGAGAAAAATCATGGTCAAGATAAAGACAGTTTAAGTGAAGGAAAGACGTGAGGGGAAAAAAGAAGTGATGCAAAGGCAATTGTTCATACCTCCCGGAAGCAAACTGGTGCCCAGCCAGTCTACAGGTAACAGGTACCTTGGAAGATAAAAGCCCTGAGTTTTTCTATTGCTAAGCAATGTTTCATGTTATGGAATATTCCTTTGGCCAATTCAGTTCGGCTGCCTACTGGCTGAAGGAAGGGAAGGGTAGTAGAGCGAGAAAAAGAGGAAGCTCTGGTGCTGTGCAGACACAAAACGTTGGTGTGTCATCAACACTGTTTTAGTCACAAATCTGAAACACAGCACTCTATGGGCAGCTGTGAAGAAGGTTAATTCCATCACAGCCAGGCCCCATACAAAAGTGTAAGTGAAGAACAGATTCTTTTTTAAATACATCTTTGTTCATCTTTTTCCTTTCCTCTTCACAAAAAATGTCTGCTTTTCTTGGCTTTGGTCAGCTAACTGCAGTGCCCTGCTGTCGTTAAGGTTTCCACCGTCCCTCTGCTCCAGTGAGAGGAGAAGAATCACAGGACAAGCTCCTTTTCCCCAGCAGCGGGTAGTTTCACATGTACTGTTTATTTTTCTTGTAGGTACATGATCATCTTTTGGCCCCTGTCCAAATGCTGTGTAACTTGGCAGTATCTCATGGTTCTTTGACAGAGTCAAGAGGTCGATGGTAACAGGCTGATTTTCCCACGGGGCATCTGTTAGTGCTAAGACAGCCCTACGTTTTAAAGAGAAGGAATCCTAAAGTTAGGAAACTGTTCTATGTGTTCTGTGAATGTGCAGTACACTTGATAATCAATAATTATGAGAAAATAAGGGGGAATTATAAGAAAACTTTAGTTTAATCCTGTGCAATGAGTGTAATTCTACCTGGGCTTGTTTTACCTCCCCTCTGTGTTTTGTTTTGTTTTTAATCCTGTGATGAATACATATATGATACAGCTTTCTGCATAAGTGTAAAAGCACAATATTGTGCAGAAAAGAAAACATCCAGCCTCACAAAAGTTTTCCTCATATCTGTTGATATTGCTAGACAAGCAAAGACCTGTGTGCTCAGTTTCTCTCTTCTCACTTTTAGAATGTTTGTGAACTCTGTAAATAACAGAGTAACCTTCAGGTCGAACAGTAATTCAGGCTTTTCAGAACAGAGGTAAAGCACCAGGCGCTGAGGAAAGTACGAGTACGTTATAAGGCAAGACAGTATTTAGTGCTTCCACCAATCACTTAAGTTACAGTAGCAATATTGTACTGTGAATATGCTCTTTCTCCCCTCTTCACCTTTCAGAACAGTTTTTAGTGTGGAACAAAATGATCAAACTGCTGTTCGTACTTTGCATGTATTTCAGGTGGTTTGATTTAACAGAGGAATTTATCAGCTCCAAAGGCAGGCATACTTTTAGCAGTTCAGCTGTGTATTTTGGTAATAATAGTACACTAGTTCCTCTTGGGTTTTTTTTGTATTTCATGAGATACTTTTTTAATCATCTAGTCCACATCTTTAAGTTTTGTATTGTCGTACAGAATGTGAGGAAGTTTACGGGTTGTTATTATTCTTTTTTAATAGTAAGCAAAGGAATCTGTTAGGAAGGGTGATCACAGCTAGGTGCATAAAATCTTAGTTATGTGTAAGTGCATGGCTGTGATAGGAATTTGTAGACCTCTTTATAGAGGAGTAAATTCTCATCCAAATATTTATGGACTCCTGGGTCTGTAAATGAAGAGTCTGAAATAATGGCTGTGAAAAATCTCAGCTTCTGCATGGATGTCCCAAAAGTGTTCAGTGCTAAAGACTTCCGGATAGTTGATAGAGTTTTGAGTGTCAATAAAGTTGTTACTCATTTGCATCATAAGCATTAGATTAGGCTGTATAATTATTTTCTTTTGTAAAGCCTCTGGACTTACAGAGAAGCCCTTGGCCTCAGTAAGATGGTATGTTGTGATGATGATGACAGCTTTGCAGCAGGAGGAGGAATCCAGACATGAGCTTCCCCTCTGAGGGATGTGTGATGACAGGCGAAGAGATGCAAGGGATGCCACAGGGGCTGGAATATGCTTTAGGAGACCAAAGCTTTGTATAAACCTAAGAGCAGATCTCTGATGAAAGAAGATCCTTCAGGGAAAGGATGTGGGAACAGGACAGGTAGAGAGAACCTAATAAATACATCTAGCTTCTGCCAACCTGCGTCTTTGGATGGTAGCCTGTATGCAAGCGTATGGGTGCAGTGAACAGTATTGTAGAGAAATAAGCACAAATCATTTTCACATTGTAGTTTGCACTGGAGTAATAGAACAGTGTCAGGGGACCAAAAGCATGAAATGTAAAGTGCTTGGGTTGCAGCCCATGCCACTTCCAAAACTGCTGGTTTAGAGGTTTTGGGTGCACTTCAGAAGAGATTTGCTCTGTATGGCTGCAGCTGTGTACCATTCCTGTTATATTGGCTGAGAAAAGGCTTTACTGTGTGTTTATGGAATATATTAATTTAAAAAGCAGATAAGACAGGTCTTTAATGTGGAATTTTGCATAAGAAAAAAATAGGGAAGTAAATTACTTCTAGCTTTCCTCACAACTGAAATTTCTGTTGGGTGATGTGATCTGCAAGAAAACTACAGTGGTATTTTCATTGGCCTGATTCTTGTTCCCCTTAACTCAGCTATGTACATAGCAGAGTTCATGCAAGAAAGTGTTTTTTCACTTTCTAGGGCTTGGAAACTTTAGGAAAACTCTAGCTCTAAAGCTGCCAATTTGTATCCTGTTTACTGTTATGTATAGGATGGATAGATTTAAACTCCCACGTTCTTCTCCTCTGGTGAATTTTGCATATTCCTGTTGTAGAATAAGAGAAAGCATTTAAGTATTTTGTAGGTATGCTGCTCTATGGTTTCATTTTGCCCTTAGTTTCCAGGAAGAAACATTAAATGCAAATCATTTTTCTTTATTTGCAGTAGGTCAAACTAATTTAGCTAAAGTTCACACCCATCTGCATAGATTATTGTAAACACAATAAAATTCAAAGGTCATTTCTGTGACTGAAAGAAGATCAAAGGTGCTTTCTGTGCCATTTTAATCCACTTCAGAGAGTTGTAATGAGTTTAGTAATGGGTGAAAGTCCAAGGCTTTCCCTTGCCGTTGTCCTTTATATAAGTCTATTAACTATTCACTGGTCTATCATTGTAACATGTTCAATGGTGAATGAAGGAGAATCTGGCAAGGGGAACTTGGAGTATAAGACCTCCTGATGTATGCTGATTTTGTTGACATGTTTCATCAGTTGAACAGTAGCAGCTTAGAAAGCAGAAGTCAATCTTACCCCTGATTATGAAGCCTGAATACTTACAGCCCATTACAAAAGTAGATGCTGATCTCTAGAGTCAGGCTGCAAAACCGTTGTGCTTTACACAGTTTCAAAAATAGTCTTGAATAACAGATATGTACATGTCATCTTAAGGTGTTTCCTGGTGCTTAAGGAGGAATATGCTTTGCCTGGTGTCTCTAAAATGCTGATATTACCAGGTTTTTCTTTTACCTAACAGTGAGAATATTTGCTATGGAGCGGGTCTAGCCCAACTGCGCCCTTTTGAAGCAGTTTAAGTGGAGGTTATTAGGCCATGACACTACTCTTAGGCTGAAGAAGCAGCATCAATTGTGAATACTTTTGACTTACTACCTGCAGGTAATGAGATCTTCAGAAATCATGGTCTGCAGTACAGATAATCAGAAAAAGCTATCCAGGATTCACTGGTCAGCAGTTTGATAGCACCATAAATGAAGGTGACTTGTTGATGTAAATACATAATGTAATTCTTTTTATCCTGTGCTGAAGTTTGCAATTGCTCTCTAGTTTTTGCGAAAGGTGTTTAACTCTTGTTTCTATAATGGGAACTTGCAGTAATTTGTTATATTGCACAATCGAATCAGTTAACATAGTTAAAATATATTTGCTGAAGAGCAAGGAGTTACAAAGAAATACTTATGGTTATTGTTTTCCTTTCTCAATTAGTTTTGAGCTGGTGCAAAGACCTCTGGTTCTGATGTTGTTATGGCGATGTGTGCAAAGATTCTGAGCTCTGGCAGCTGATAAGAGCCATGGAAGGAGACAGGGGTGCGGTATTTTGGTTATGAGGCTAGTGAGGTTTGCACCGATTCTCAAATCTTTCAATATTCTACTCAAAAAAAAAAAAGATTTGTGCTGTTTGGTTTAGCTGTGCCACAGATACTGCATATGATCTTCCAGTTCTTTTTCAAAGTTAACAAAATTATATATAAGGCCAAGATACCCTCCTAAATCCCCTCCCCGCCAAAAAAAAACCCAAAACACCCAACCAAACAACAGCAATAACAAAACCAAACCCCCAGACCCTTTCTGGAGTGAAAGCAAAATGACACTTTAAAGCCCTGAAACTTCTTCCAATTTCACCTAAATCACTGATGAAAGACTTTGACTACACAGCCATATGTAGATTAATAGGCAGATTTCATTCCTGATGTAGAAAGATTGCTTCAGCATGTGACTCCTTCAGCTAGTAAAATGCCAGTCTGAAATTACCCCGTTCAGCTGATTAAGTCCATTGCAAAGAAACTGGCAATATTTCCATGGAAAAACACAGACTCCATCAATAAACTTTCTAAGCTTTATGGTACTACCCAAAAGGGAATTACCCCCTGAGCAGATGAGGCAATTAATCTCGGTTTCTATCCCTTCACTTGGAGACTTCTGGCTGCAGTGAACAAAGCTCTTTCAAAGCAATGAAAAGGGTTGCGCTCTGACTGCTTGTGCAGAAATTTATAGGATATTGCCCACACAAAGACATTTCCCAGTGGAATATCTCTTTTTACCAGTAGTCTTTGGAAATTGCGAGAACCACAAAGCATGCACCTATATATGCCTCTGTGAGTGGAGCGTGTTAGTATTCTGCAAGAATGGGAAGTGAGACGCTACGTTATATTTGGATTATTATCCAAGCCAGATCCTGAAAGTACGAAATGAGGATGCTATAAATGTGACAGCTTAACAACAACGCTATTTGATTTCACATTAATTTATCTCTTGTGGAGAACAGATATATTGTTTTTTAGACACATCTGTATTCCTCAAAGAAAACCAATTCAAGCTGAAAGAAAGTTTGAATGCCGGGAAGAAGATCATTAGGTGTGATAAATGCATCTCTGAATGATCTTAGTGTGCCTGCTGAAGGGAAGAATTTCAAGGAAGGCTGGCAGAAATTAAAAGTTTTCAGCTCTGGAAAGTTTCTTGTTGGCGATAGTAGTGACAACCAACATGTCTCAGAGCTGTCCCTGAAAAAGCTGGAAATTACTTTCTCTGATGCTATATCCCTTTCTGTTGGGAAGTAAAATGGGCAAGTGGATTCTGGTGTGATTAGAAGTAAATGCTTAGCTTAATTAGCATTAGCTTTGCAGGACAGAAGCCTGTGTAGAGTAGATGATGGATCAGACTTTACTGGAGTAGTTTTCATGTAGTGTTTACTAGCCCTGTAACGCTGTTTAAATTAGCAGGTTAAAGTTGCTTATACTTCCACTGAATTTGACCTGTGAAAGGGACACTTAAAACCAGAAGAAGTCAAGATACTCAGACAGTATTTTATGTTTATTTGTGTATTATTCCCCGATGGCATTTAAGCTTTGTGGATCCTGAGTTACTGCAGGAGTATTCTGTACTGCAGTGCAGTGTGCTGGGAGAGAATCTTTCTTGTTAATCATCCAGATGTTTGTTGGGTCACAGGTGGAGAGGAAGGAAGTTCTCAGTTACTGCGTAGTGTTTCCTATCCCACCACAGCAATTTAACTTATCTGAGTTACATCAGTGATACCAAATCCAAAATAAATAGATGGAATTACTTCAAGCGATGATGAAAACATTAAATTGTTTTTCAGTCTTTTCACTTGCAACTTTTGAACAATTTCCAATTTTCAGTAATGACCAGTAATCTGTAATGTTTTAAAATTGTCTAGATCTATTGTTGCATATGTTCTTCTGTTGCTTGTGCTGTAACCTAATAAATGAAACATACCAAAACATGATGTCTTCTAATTACCAGTTTGAGGAACTAGCCTGGCAAGTGCCATGTTTCAGTCAGTTCACCTTGGTGGTTGATCCATATCTGTACATTTTGCTCCCAGTCAATACAGAATTCCAGTTACAAACTCATTATATGTATGGGATTGAATTGGGAGGACCATGTGCATTTTGTGGTTATGGAATTTGAGTTGGATTGGAAAAGCACAGTGTGTGATTGTGTTTTTTTTTCTTTTTAATGTGCATCTTGAAATCCTTATGGCCTTTCATGCGTATTTGAGAATGATTGATAGGTGAATTGTGTGAACTGAAAGACTAAATATGAATGTGTTTAATCATAGGACTCAGTGCATAGTAGGGGTTTTTGAAAAGTTCCTGCAAGCAGCTGGAGCTTATAATGAACAGCTGCTTCTAATGCAGGTCCAGGCCAGCTACATGGCCGGTGCCTTTGAAGAACATGGGTGTACCTCCTCCAACCGTGTCAGGCATGGACATAACCTGCCTGCATGTACAGGCAGCGTACAGTTTGGCTGCTCTTTTCTGGAGGTGAAAAAGCCCCTCTTGGTTGCAAAGCAGCAATCTGTTTTCTGTTTTCAGAGTCACTGCTTTCTTGAAGTTGTGTATCTGAGACTCATTTGCTGCATTATTTCTCCAGCTCAGTCCTTTAACGATTACTTTATTGCCTGCTTTTGGCCTCAGTCAAACAGCAGTACAAAGCTGAAGCAGACAGAAGTCATATATACTATAGCATTCTTGGGAAATACAGTGAAGGCATTTTCCTAGGGGTTTTTTACTGTTTCTAAGTGATACTAATCTAGAATGGTCTTCTGTGCAATCGGTGTTTGCAGGAAGACTCTCCTGGAAGCTCCGTGTATTATTTATGTCAGAAATCTGAATGCATATTCATGTTTATTCAGTTACCCTGATGCTTTGAACTGCAACAGTGTTAGTGACTGCATTTCTATCAGAAACCTACCCAAACACCGAATTTCATTACAGCTCCTCCACAAAAAAAACCCCAAACCAAAACCCAAGCATAGTAGTCAAGCTGATGCAGCCTCCTTAAAATATTCTTTTACAGCTATTAGTACTGAAAACAAAGGTAATTTTTTGTAGTCAACCATTATCCGAGTTACAATTTGCTTTACTTCTGACATGAGTGTTATTTTTAGTTTAATATTATTCTCTTTGTTTGAGACTCATAACTCATTAAAACAAACATCCAGATGCTGCATTACTAGGAAAGACCGAATATCAAAAATTTGAAATCTTCTGTGGAATCCTGCTGGATTCCATGTTTAATTGTATCACAGTTTATGAATTAAGTTGATCTGAAGTGAGTGACACCTGCTTTGAAGAACAGAGGTCAAGCAAATACCTTGAGTGCTGCAGGGGACTCAGTGGATGCTAAATGTTCCCTCTCTGTCCAATTCTCTACAGCTCCTCTCGTGACAGCTGGCTGTGCATCAGGAGCTGGTTATTGTCCAAGACAAAGTCTGACAATCCTAATCTGGGTGATTATTGCTATATTTTTTAACCAGATGGGGTTATAGGGTATGTAGGGGTATACGTTAATAGTGCCTGAGACTGAGTTTTACAGTGTGTGGTGGAGTGTGTGCCGAAGTGCATGCCGTGGGTGTCAGAAATCATCCAGCCTGCACACATGTTGTATATGGACAGGCACATTTCCTACAGGTTATAGGAAACCTCATTTTATTTCCAGTGCATTGGTTTGGATTGGTTTGTGTTCAAAATTAGCAACCTTCCAGTTTAAAGTAATAGTGATTTTCTGAAATACGTAGCAGACATAAATATATGGGAAGGCTTGTGTTAAGGGAATTCAAGATAGCAGAAACCAGCCTTCAAATGTTAGGAATTACTGTCGACTTTCTTGAATTGTTTCCTTCACACATACGATAGGTGCATCGTGATAAGTATTCTCATTCTAAACAATATTACACTTATAGCACTTTCTGTCTGGAGTCAGAGTGTTTCACTGGAGAGGAGTGTGTGGCTGTCTCCTGATGTGAACAACCTGCAGAAGGGAATGAGCACAACAGATTTGTCTAACAGAATGTACAGTGCTCACACTGGGGAGCGGAGGATTATTTAGTTTTTAACTCTGCAAGGCTTGCAGTTTATAAATTATAATTAATGCAGTGAATGAGTCTTGATTCTTAGGTCCTGTCTCACAACTGTTTTAAGAGACTGAGTCACTGATGCAGCATTGGGGCTGACATCTTAAATGGGAATTATCACTGCTTTCTTCAAAAAGCAAACTAAGTATCACTTCTTTCACCTAATAAGGGTTGTAATAATTGTAAAGTTACAGAAAAATATTTCAGTCAGTGAAAGTGGAAAGGAGAAAATATCTAAGCTTCAAGCAGAAGTGTCGTAGGTGTATCATTACCTCACGCTGAAAGTTGAAATACAGCTTTTCTGTGCAATATTGCCGATCTTGTATTAGTCTGGGAACATTGTTTTGGGTCTTTTAATGCCCCTGTTAAGCTATTATGTGTACCTTTTTTTCTTTTTTTTTTTTCCCCTCTTTCCTTCTCCTGAAGTTATACAAAATTTGAAAGGCTTCTTTGATAATTATCATGGCATGTTGGGAGGGAGGGTGGGGATAGTCAGTGTAGTAGTGGGTTTTTTTCAGTTTGCGCATTTTACACCTATATGCACTAAGTGAGTGACTTGCAGCAAAGATAGAAGCTGTCTGTTCTTCTGCCCAGGAGGTAGAAACCGAGGTATGTTCACACCTGGACACTGCTTATGCACGGCGGAGCTGGCCCGTGCACGGTGTGGGGTGCAGGGTGTCCTGGCAGTGCTGGGCTTGCCTGTCCCCACGCAGGCTGTGTCGTGCGCTGGTGACATGCCACATCTGCTCTGGGCTCAACCTGGCGTGTGTCACCGTCGCGACATGTGGCGGATGAAATGGAGCTGCTGCACCTGAAAACTCTGGTAACTAAAGTCTGCAGACTTTTGACAGCATAGACAGAGCTTGCAAATGAAAGAAAACTCCTGGGGAAAGCCTGGATGTGGAGGAGCTACTTTTGGAATAATCTTATAGCAAGTGGGAAGCGCCCCAAAAGAGAAACTATGTGAGAGAAAGCAATTAAAACTGGAACTAATCAAATATAATGCCAGTTGGTGCAACAAGTAATAATTTGATATTTACAATCTGTTCTGGTGTTGTAAAACTCACTGGGGGGCTGGTATGGAGTGCAAGACATTTTCTGTAGCAGAGTCCAAGTAAAATGATGGTACTGATTGTAATTTATAGGGCTGAGGATATTTTCCTGGGGTATCCCACCCTCTGCTGTTGTCTGCAGTTCCATGATTCACCCTTATAAAGTATCACATGAAACGCCACAGACAGCAATTTACTCGCTTTCAGCTTTTTCCTAGGTGGCAAGACCACCACTGTCATCAGCACAGTAGAGAGAAGATGATGAAATTTAAACAAACATCTGAAAATTGGCAATTTTACTTGCATCGGTCTTCCATCATGTTTTCCATGCCAGGCATGGCTCTTTCCCTGCTGAATAAAGTCAGATATATTTAACAAGATGTGGCTTTGGAATATGATTCTTAGTCTGAAGCTAATCTAATAGAGCATCCTCACTAATTTTGTGGAAGCTTTTTCTGTTGTTAGTGTTGTTCTTTGGAAAGATAGCCAACAGTTGTAATGGATTAAAAACTAATGTATCAGTATAAATGACAATAAATAGAAATAGCCAATCTGGCTATTATAATAATATTATTATCTGCTGTGAATGACTGCATTGCTTGTTTCTCTCTGTGGTTTGAAACTATGTTTGAGTTTGTTTGCTTTTTCTCTGGCTTTAATAAGAAAGGGGTGTTCGCTCAAAATTCCTCATATCCCTAAGCTTCCACCTCATAATGCATGTACGGAATGTGTCAGTGATTGTCATGCACCATTGACCAGAACAAGATTCTGACTGGATGTTTTTTTAAAAAAGAGAAAATGTACTTAAGACAGAAGAGCTCTGCCAATTTCTTTTGTTCTTCAGCAAACAGTTTCATTAAGAATATCTGCTGTTAGTGGTTCAGTCTTGGTGTATCCCTGACCTAGTTGTTTGAAACGATACTGATTTGACAGATTCATTTGTTGGGGAGAAGAAAGCTAATTTACTGTGAGAGAACCTTGAGAAAACTTTGAAAGATTTATGGAAATTTCTACTCAAACTGTATTATGTTTTGCTTTATGAACTTAAAACTGAAGTTTAAAAAAAACCCCATAGAAGTGAAGTGCCGAGTGAGCGCATGTGCTCTGAAGTTCAGTGAAGCAAAGCACAGGTAAAAAAATCTCCCAGCTTTCACGTGTAAAGCAAGGAGTGAATGGTTAAAAAGGAAGCTTGTGAGAATGTACTCACTGAATACTTCACAGAGCAAGTGACATCTGAAAAGATGAATGCAAGGCCATTCAGGATTCATTTGCACAGATGCTTGCTACCAGTCGCCTAGGTGTGTTTTCAGATTTTAATGAAGTTTTTTCTCTGCTGGGAAGAGAAGTGTGAGAAACAGTAGGCAGAGTGAATGCAGTTAGCATTAGCTATGGGCGGGGATGTTCTGCATCGCTCTGCCCTGTGTCCTAAGGAGCTGTGTGTGATGATGTTTCAAATGTTACGTCTTCTGTCAGTAACCAAGAAAGCATTTAGTTGGTTTATGTTTTGCAATCAGTAAAAATTGTCTGAGACTTCTATTTAAAAAATCTTGTGGACAACTTGAGAACCACTGATGCCTCCTTTTTCTTAGGAGACTGTGTAACTGAGGCGCTGTGGTAAAACCTTCTGAGCAAGCCACTGCTTGTGGAGACTGTTGTGCAGCATCTGCTGCCATACTTAATTTCTCCAGTGACCTTTCCTGGCAAGGGTGAAATAATTCATTAAAAATAGATTAATTTCATAGCATTTGATTTAACTATTTGTTTGTTCAGTGCTAAGTGTAAGATGAATGACTGCATTTTATCTTTAAAAATGATTAAAGACAGTATTTTGAACGAAGAGTTACTGCTATATACTTAACATGAAAACTGAACAGTGTATGTCTGAAGTTGACCTCAGTTTCTGTGTTATAGACATGAATGAAAGGATTACTTGACTTCTGTTTTATATACTTTATTTAAAAAATATACTACTTCACTGAAGTTGTGATATGGAGTAATGATATATAGTTAGATATCAAAATCATACAGTACATCTCCACAAATAACAACATGGGGGTATTAAAGTAGGCGGTACAAGAAGATGCTGAGAGACAAGTACATTATTGCAGTTTATTAAAAAAAATGTGTTGGTAAAGGCCTGAGGGTAATTTATCAACAGTTTAATGGTTGCACAAACGGCATGTATGGTTTTTGAGTTACATATTGGAAAATATTGACATTAGTGGTAACCAGAAGAGAAAAAGACTCACAAACTTAACCTTGAATGCTAAGCTGTTGTTAACTCTTGCGCTGTTTCTCTACTTGCCTATGCATTTCCTTCATATTTAAGCCCTAAATTTAGCACGTGTTTAGATCTGTCATGTGTGACAGGGCGAGAGAGACTTTTTTAAATGTGCCTTACTTCCCAAATGAGGCGAAAGGGTCATCTGTATGCCTGACTCAAAACTCCAACCCGTGGCTTCCTTCATTGCTTTGATGATTCAAGACCTTTAAATATGGCTTTCTAAATTTCAGTTTGTGGTAATTGCTGTGAAATCCTAGCAATAATTTACTTATTAAAATTGCCTTGCAGTCTCACCTTGGTGCATTGTCTGTCTCCTGTCCATCATGAAATTAAAGAAGTTTCCCATGGATCTGTTCTTTGAGTGATTTTGCTGCTTTAATCAAAGCAAGTAGCAGGTCTTAGGAGAACCCCAAGCCTTGAGCCACTTGCACTGTTTGTTTTTTTTTTTAATCAGGCAAGACATAGCAAAATTATTTCTTCAATGAAGTGAAGCGTTGCTTGCTCCCACTCATGTTCTGAATGGTCTTTGCTTAGCAAGTTCCCCTTCTCCATTCTGTCAGAAGTTGCTGCTTTCCCACAAGACTTTTTCACCCTTGAAAGGTATTCAGTCTTCTTGCTTGCTTTTCTTTCTTTTCGTGGCAAGTGCTCTGGCTTTGTCCTTCGCCAAAGACTGGAAGGACATCTTTCTGTATGCCAACGAAGATGATGACCTAGTACTGGTAAATTTTACAGCAAGCAATCCTGACTGCCATGGTGCTAACTATAGCATTCCATGGAAGCAAGGAGGATGTCAAATCAGTTACAAAATGTACATGCGAGGGAATTCGTTGTAGTCATTCAGAGTTATTCTGATAAAATGTTGTTTATGTAAAGCTGAATTGGAAATGGTTCCAGTTTTGATGAAACACGAGGAAAGAGGGAAGGTGGCTTGTTTTGGTAGTCAGAAAATGGGTCAAAGGCTTCTCCCTGGATTTTCAGTACGTAAGTATGTTTCCAGGTGTCTAATCTCTCTTGCCCTCTCAAATACCAATGTGACTTTTAATTGCTGTACATCTTTGTGAATTCAGCTGTGTTATGCTGTGAGTAGCTTTCTGTTTTTTCCAGGAGTTTTACTCTCCACATCCATAGTCTGTTCCAAACACAATTGGCAAAGATGGAACTTTTTTAGTATTCAAATCTTTCCTGTAAACTGCCCTTTTATAGAGGTATCTGTGAAAATTAACTTTGCCTCATCCTGGCTTGTAAATATTTGGATTATGTGGTTGGAATCTATTTGTACAATAGAAGTGTTCAGTGCTATTATTTATTCTGGTCAATTATCTTACCTCATCATTTTTTTTCTAAATGCTGTTTATACGAGTGACAGGGAAGCAAAAAGTAAAATAACGTGTTAAAACAAAGTCAGGGTGACTTGTAGGGAGAGGCTGCAAAGTCACACCAATGTCGCAGAGCAGTGTACACCCAGGCTTATGGATCATGGGTGGCAGCGCAGAAGACCTCGCATCAGTCTTCAGGAACAAACAGATCACATGCTTTTAAATAGTCAGGTGTCCTCCTGTGGTGATTTATTTTCTTGGAACAGTAGTTTTTGACCAGAAATGGAAGATTACAGTCAGGATGTCCTGCTGTTGTAGGAAGAGAAGATACCTGTAGGTCATACCTATTTGACCAAAGGAGACTGTTTGTAAAATACAGTATCATTTGGATTGATCACCTCTCCAGGCTGTTATCCTGATGAATAGCAGGGACACCCTAGCATTCACAGGAGAAGGCAGCAGAGAGGTCAGAGCTGAGGCACAGAATCTGGAGCTGGAAGTTCTGTGTTTAATTTTTATCTGTGAAATAACTGAAGCATGACCGTAAAGTGCTGGTTGTGCCAAGTGTCCTGGAATGAAGAGACAGCAGTAATAGCTGCTTTACAGGATTTATACAAAGCTAAATTTCTAGGTGTTTGCATCCGCCATCATGATAACGAGAAGCTCAGTGCACGAATAACTAATCCTGCTGATACCTTGCGCAGAAAGGAGGAATGATTAAACAGATCTAACTGCAATAATGTATGTGCAATTACATCTTGGCTAAAAATTGTGACTTGAACTCCACATTTGTAAAGCTGTCTTTGTTTATAGCACTTGTTTCTATGAAGCTGAGCACGTTGCTGCTGCTTTAATTGCTTAATAATTTGAAGGTGCTCATTTATTTGTACGATTGCCTTTCCTTCCTTCCTTGGTGTAATTGCAAGAATGTTGAGATGTTTTTCTTTTGAAGTGATTCTTTTCATACAGTATTATCTTAGTGTTTCTGTTGCTCAGGAAATACTCTTTTTTAAAAGACTTTTTAAAATTTAAAAGACACGGTTAACTGTGTCTTTGTTAACTTACTAGGAACAAGGTTTTTGACAGCAGTTACCTAACACACCTGATATCTGTGCTTCTGTTATCTGGAGTGTGTCTTCAGCAACCAACAACTGTAGGAAATGCAGTGTGCTCCTATAGAAGACCAGTGCACCTACAGCCTCCTCAGCCCTGGGAAGAGAACATCTTGACAATATACTACTTTTTTATTTTACAGTAATGTATGGGCATGCTGTGGAATGGCCCTAACTATTCTTCCTTCATGTTAACTGCCTGTTTAGCACTCCACTTTATAGTTCCTTACCTAACATCCTACGAAGTTACTACATTTCTAAATCTTTCTTTTTGACTCAGAGCAGAAGCCATGAGAACAAACTGCTGTCTCCACAGCGACTTTAAATCTCCAGCATTGCTGTGCAGACTCTGTAATCTCTGCTCAGCCCTGTTTTACACTGTTTGTATTGTATTTATAGCTGATTTTTTTAGTGAAAAACTTAGGCGTGCATATATCTCACATATATCTATATCTCGTAGAATATCAAATATGCTGTCGTTTCCATGTTGCCAACGGTGGGAGGAATTTACTACATCTATGCACATATACACAAGTATGTATATAAACACATTTTTACACATTGTAGATGCAGAAACTTCTTATTGGTTTCTGCATCTGATCAGACAAAAAAATAGATGAAAAAATCTTTGCATAGTAAAAGAAATTAAAACTTTCTTTTTTATGCTATACATGCTAGCTGCAGTAATCTAACCTCATTAACAATTTCTTCCTCTCCCCGTGCACCACCCTATGTTCACCTCTTCGATGAGTCTCTATAGTCGTCATTTGTACCATCTAATCCCCCGATTACCTTCCATGTCCTCTGTTTCCTTGCTGCAGTGTTTTCAGCTCTTTTGCTTACCTACCTTCATGTGAGCTACTGACTCTGCAAGAGGCCGTAAATGTTGTCGCTTTTCACAACAATGTAGTGGCTAGTTGATCAGCTGGTTTCTCTTCTGTCTTCAACCACAAAGGCTAGCTAGAATCAACCACATCATTGCTTTTCCTCCCCATGGAAACCATAAACTTAAATTTTCACTCCGTTTTAAAATTTTGTTAAAATTGCCAAGTTTTAATAAAGGATCTGACCACTGTGGTCATGCAAGTCTCACTTTCAGGGAGTCGAGCTAACAGTATTTGAAGTCTTTGCTGTCAAAGCCTGAATGTTTAAGAGAGTAGAATTCACTTGTGAATTTTTGTTAAGTTAGAGATGATAAAAGCAGTACTGTCAGAATGGTAATAGTGTGGGTGGGATTTTTGTTGGTGGTTTTTAGGGGGTTGTGGGTTTTTTTTTTTTGTAGCCAGCTAGTGTAAAATTATGCTGGATGAAATATGGAAGGCAAATGTAAACTGACAGTAAACAAATGAGACAAGTATGACTGGATTGTGGAGGAATGTGCTTTCTTGACCTTGAGCACTGTCTGCTTGACACATCTGTTAGTTTTACTGTCAGCTGAAGACAGGAAGAGTCCTGTAAGTGATCAAATCCTTTTTATAGTGGAAAATGCTATGAAAAATATTTGAAATCTGTGCTGCTATATGAGGTGATATAATACATACCCTATAAGAATGCTATAGGTAGGATAAGATATGTATCTCTAAGGTTATATAGGTGATAGCAAACTCAAGAAAGATCCCAAGTGAAAGGTTTATGTCATGTTTGATATAGCTGCTACCTGTAAATCTAAGTAGAAGCACAGAACGATGTGGGCTGGAAGGCAATTCTGGGAACGATTTGGTAGAAATTACTCTTTCAAAGCAGGGCCAGCTCCAGAGTTAAATCCCACTTCAGAGTACTTCCATGCCAGTACTTGTAAGGAAAAGGCAACAGCCCTCCTTTGCTGGAATAAAAAAGGTGAAAGATGGAAGAGTTTTCTTATCTCATTCCTTCTGGAGAAGACAAAGTAACTGAGAAACTACCTATTTTCAGCTGTATAGGCAGTCACTTGTTGAATAATTTCAGCAGAACCTGACATCTAAAGCCAAACTGTTTGATGGTAAGGCTTTACTGTTTCCTTTGGCCTCCAGGTCATCTCTCTTGTAGGCATTCTGATTCTTGGACTGTTTTCTTTGCTGTAAATCAGTGCGGGCCCAATGGTCTAGAAACTGAGTTTTATTTTCGTCCAAGATGGCTCTGACTGACTTGAGTGTGTTTGTCTCAATGTGAGTTAAGGCGGAACACTGGTAGCATTCAGATGAAAATTGAAAGGTCAAGAGAATGGTCTTTAAGAAAGGGAGAAGAACTTTTCAATGACAAATATGAAAGTAGATTATTTGCGCTAAGATCTCCTTCCTCTTGCAGTCATTCTTTAGAGCTGCAAGGTGTTAATATACTACTCTAGTCATAAAGTATGGCCAGTACTTCCAATACGTGGGAAACGTGCATATCCTTTTGGAGAATGGATGAAATATGTCTTGTTCCTCCTTCAAGAGCAATAAAGCAGCTTGATGTGCCCTTTTGGCTAGAAGAAATCTTAATATAATTCCCTCTGCATCTCATTAATACCACTACAGGGTTCACAAGGGAGGGGGCAGTATGGTTGTGACAAGCCTTAAGGCTTGGATGCACTGACTCCATAGAAATTTCTTTTCTCTGAAAAACTGTGTTGTTAAAACTATTATTTCTTTAAGTGTCAATGTTGTTTAGGGAAAAAGAAATCAAATATTGACATGCACTCTAAGATAGATTGTTTTTTGGAAATGCAAATTTGGAGCTATTTGCTGGCAAAGAATATATTTAGTGAGTTTTTCTGCAACATTTCCTGTGTACACAGAGGAAGGGTTTTGGCAATACCGGGTTTCCACTGCTTTGTGAAGGATGCTCACTCCTTTGATGCACTTTCCTGTGAAATCTACATTGAAAATTGGGTGGTTGGTTATTTCACATTTGAGCATGTACACTACTGCTTTTAGATAGCTTTTAGTGCTGCAAAGTAATTTTGCATTAAAAAGTCTAAATTTACGAAGATTGTAATGTGTTCTCTTCACCACCTAGCAACTTTGTTTTCTATAAATATTCCATTGATTCAGTGTGAAAGAGGCTTGCTAAACCTGCAGAAGTGGTAAATCCCCCAGAGTATGGAGAACGACAAGCTTTTTTCTGTACTGTTGGTATCAGAAGAATCTGTTTTTCAAAGTTCGTATAAAGTCCTAGTTAAATTGCACCTAGATTAAGAATTCTCTAGAAACATTTGTTTTGTTGCTTGGCTATGACTTTCAAGCACCTTGAGACCTTACTAGATTTGTGCTGTGGTAATGTCAGAGAAAACCCCCTCCTGGGATTGTTTTTTTTTTTTTTTTTTTTTGATGTCGAGGCTAGGAGTTTATAGCGGAACCCGCACCTCCTTGTTTATCTAGAACAGGCACGTGTGATGAAGTAAGACAGAGAGTATGTAAAATCATCTATCAGTTTCCGGTTACTTTATATTTCTGAGAGAACTGTAATCGTTCTAGTAATGGAAGCATCTTTGGTTTGCTTCCCAGAAAGCTTTTTCCTTTCTGTTGGGAGTCACTGAGCATAGCATTTTGTTTCGTAAGTGGTTGCATGCCTGGCGAGTGATGCAGCAGTGAAACTGCAAAGCCTGAGCAGAAAGGCAGCAATTCCATATGTTTTCTGCAATGGAGTGGAAGACTGGATTTGCAAGGTCTAGACATACAGTATAGATGGACAGAATATTTAGTTAAAGCTCCTATACTCCCTACGTGCTCTTGGAGAGTCTTGGCATTGAAGAGCAGGATTTGAAACCTTAGATTGCTGAACACTGAAATGTATTACACTGGTACACTTAGGTATGTGGTTGTACAGAACTAGTCAAAAAAGAAAATAATGAGATGGAAGAGCCTTGTAATCCCTTGAAAGAGCTTCTTTAGTCCCCCAAACCTCAGCCTGGAATTCTGAGATGGCTTTTTTGCCAGCTCAAAAGATACGTTTCAAGCTTCTCGAAGGCCTGGGCTTTTTATTTAAGAGAAATAATTAGGGTTCATTCAGCTCTTTAAAAATGAAACTGGAGGAAATCAATGATATCCCTTTTTTTGTGCAATAGCTTAATGGATCAGGGTATGTGCCAAAGAATATCACTTCGGGTAAATGCCATTTTGTGTCTCTTGCAGGACAAATTTTCCAAGTTATGAGGCAGGAGATACCAATGTCCTGAAATTTAAAGATGTAAAATACATTTCAAAATGAAAGTGAATTAAAGACTAGTGGATAATATAATTTATTGTTATCATATCAGGTGGAAAAAAAGCTATCATAGAAGTGGACTTAAACACCTGTTTTGTCTTCTCATTGCCTGTACATTTTAAATGATTTTTGCCTGAAATAGTTTCTTACTACACTTTTGCTCATCATAGTAAGCTGACTCAGTATTTTTAATCAATGCTCACTGAAAATAGCATTATGTAAATAATGTGAAGTTTTGTTCTTTGGGAGAATGGTGAGAGTTGTGCTGTATTAGTGCAGTGCTGCGATCGAGGTGCTGGAACAATGATGTCTCGCTCCTCCTGTCACACAGGAGAGAAAATGCTCTTGGAAATTAGCACGTAAAGCGTCATTTCAGTTCAAGTAAAATCCCAGAGAAATGGTTAACTTTTATGATAGTTTATGAATGAAATAGATATTTCCCTATTTATTATTTCCCAATTACAGTATTTTTACAAGAATATTTGAAAATTTTGTGTATCTGACTTTCAGAGGTTATCAGCAGCCCAGTATCTAATGAAATGGTATAACCAGAGCTTGGCTTGCTTACATGTAAAATGTTTTTGGTTGTTTTTTAATAAAAATTCAGCCATACTTTATCAGAACTGCAGAACAATTTTGTCTTCCCTTTGATAAGACAGTAGTGTTATTTGAGAGTACAGGTAACTACACAGAAGCAGGCTTTGTAAGTAAGTGCTGCATGAACATGCTAGATGTCTCATAAGTTCAGGTATTCACAAAGAAAGCAATTTGTGTAAAATTATTTTATTTCATAAAACATTCAATATTTGACATTCATACTGGACTGGAAAAACAAAGGGATGGTTGGCAGGATAAAAATACTTATGGTAAGGAGAAGCACCTTTAATCAGAAAGTGGTGAACTGTGGTGGTGCCCTCCTAGAGTGTCCTCATGCTGCAGTAGATTTATTCAATATTATTAATGGTGGTAGAACTAAGCAAATGACTCACTGGGGGGGATTAATCCAATAAAAGTGAACTTGGTTATCTTCACTGGAACAGTCTGTATACAGATGAAGACTTTTACAGCTGGAATGGTTTTTATTTCATGCATCCATACTTTACAATGTATCATGTTTATTCATTATTTTCAGATAATATTCCCTATTGACAATTGAGCTGTATGATAAAGCTGTATGTTATATGGAATTTTTCTGTTCTTCTGTGATATGTAGGAACATTGAATTTCCGATAAGATACACAGCAGAATCTAGAGCTTACTCTCAGCTGCCTGCAAATCATGTTGTAATAACTCTGGATTGTAACCAGCCAAGATGCTATCAAACCAGAGTTAACAGTGGATGATGCATTAAAACTCAATGTACTGTAAGTAATCACATCCCAAAGAAAAACATTTAATACAGCTGTCCAGTGTGCCTGAAATATCTACTCAGTAGAACAATCAGTTTTAAGAGGATTTAAAACCAACTATTAAAATTCATCAATACCAACTGTACAGAACTTCCTGCAGGCAGGAAGGCGGGTGGCGGCGCCATCCAGTATGGAAGGGCTGGGTCAAATATGTCTCTCAGCTGACTTTGTACAGCTACAATTATTTTTATAAAGTTTTAGTACTCATTTTTTTTACTTGCACAGTAACTGTATGAATTGTGAATACTGCTTTTATAAAGCATACTGGACTGTCAGAGAACCATTTAAAAGGATGCAAGAATTGCACCTCAGCTGAACACTACATGGAAGTATTTTTTTTCAATAAGAGGCTATTTTCTGAATCATTAAGCAGAAAGGGTGAAAGTATAAATCAGATGGAAGGTAGGACTGTGATCTCAGTGAAAATGGGGGGACCACAATGAAGAACATGGCTGTGTGGAAGGAACTGAATATTGGGTCCGTTGCCAATAAGTCAACAATAAAGAAAATAAAAGTGAAGAAATCAGATACCTCTTCATAATGTCTTCTGAATGAAATATAAAAAATGCATCATAAAGAAATAGTATTAAGACTGCTAAAGAGAATTATTAGTCAGGAAAAGAAAAGAAGGAATGCTTTTGCCTTCATGGAATAGTTAGATACAGGTGATTCAAAAATTGCAGGCAAAGCCCAGTAACACTAAGGGTTTCTGTCTTCTTTTGTGTAGCTGCCTAGTCTGCTTTTTAGGTGTCAGAAGAATGCTTGCAAAGTGTTGAGTGAATGGTGTGTCAGAAACACGCTGAAGTACAAACTTGCAACTTAAATTTGATCTGTGTATGATGTCACAAATTTTGGAAGTTTTAATAATCTCGTGGTCTGGGAAAAAAATGTGATCGCTCCATGGTAGCTTAATTTTCAATGTAAATCAGAAAAGAAGGTAACACCCACTTTCCTTGTATTAGTACCATGAAGTTAGCTTCTAATGTCATAGTAGGTATTCCCGAAGAAAGTAAAAACTATTCAACTTCTGCAGAATGGAAAAGTGTGATGTAAGAGAGGTTTCTCATAATTCACTCTATTGTCAGGCTCTGAAGAAACCTGTTATTGCTCAGTTTATTTTTATGGTAAAAAAGAAATGACAGTTTAGGATATTTGGTGGGTTTTTTTCCAACTCATTCTTGGCAGGGATCAAAGTTGATTTGAGTTCTGCAGATAAATATTTAAAGCATTTGATTATGCCTCACATTTATTATTTGTAGAATAGACAGATAATAATTATCTGGTGCACAATGATCGATATATAAATGAAAGAAAAAATACATTTTCTGTTTTTCTGTCTTTTAACAGTATTCGCTGTAATACCACATCTGCGCAACACCTAGCAGTCTCTGTATTGCACATTGCAAACACATACTGGGCTGAAACGTGGCTGTAGCATGGCACAGAGGCATGTTGCCATAGCAAGAGCTCCTGTGGGCACGGTGCCTCCAGCATTGTACCTGCAGAGAGAATTTCAGAGTAGTTCTAGGTAAGCTAACCGACAAAGCTTCCGAAAATGCGTGGGGAAGTCAAGGCGATGGATGCTAGGCAAGTGTCATTGCTGCTGCAGCGTTAGATACAGGGTGGCCTTTCCAAAATTTTTGCTGTCACCCAGCGGTCAGAAACAGGTTTAGAGAGATGGTGGAGGTGCCGGGCTGGTTCCCTGAGGTCAGCTTGGTACCGCTTCTGAAAGGTCCAAAGACACATGAGGTTTTGAAAGGGGCATTTAAAGAAAGGCAGAGGGCAGGTTGTCTCAGAAGCAAGTTGCGGGGTAGGTAGTGCAATACGAGACCGTGCGGCCCTGGGAGACAGTGCCATGCATGCTTCAGGGGAATTTGCTGTTCTTTGGGGATGGACTCCATATCAAGAGAGTGAAGGTGCCAAAGCGTGTTATATTTTTATTAAAAGAGTGTGTCTGTGGGGGAAGCAGAAATGTAATGGGCAGTAAAAAAAGTCATGAAGTTGGGAATAAAAATAGCTATGTGAAAAAAAGCGAGGAATAGAATTATTTTAAGTAGCTTGTACACAATACTAGGAGTCTGTGTTATAAGTGGGATAAATGATAATTTTCCATGTGTAAAAAAGTTTGATTTTGGTGTTATCATAGTCTTGTTGAATGGCTAGCAGGACGGAAGTACTCAATAAAACTCCTACCAACCTGAGTTAGTGTTGCAGTATTTTTTAGGAAGGACATATTTTCTTCCAAAACCAGAAAAGACATTACTGTGTTCAAGGAACTGACAAGTCAGAAGCATAAACAATCTTTAATTGCTTATGGAAAAATGTCATAACAGATAATATGCAAGATGGATTATAATTTAGGGACTGCTTCAGGCCTCCAGTCTGCCTCATAATCACAGATTGAAATTGAGTGAGAAGAAAAAAAGCTACGCAACTACAGGGCTTCTCTTCGGGTGAGAATGTTAGAAAATTCATACAGCTAATACCAAAACATGCTTGACATTTTTAAATGCTCTGAAATATGTTTTCTGTTTCCATTATGTTTCTGACATGGCATAAAGCTACAGAGACCTCATCTTAGCAGATAAGGCGAAACTGATTTTCAGAACAGAGGATTGCAGATAAGTAAGCAGAAATCATGAAGACTTGACCTCAGATGGCTTCAGTAAACAGAATAAAAGCCAAAAAGTATATGCACTTGGAATTTCAAAGGACTTCTCATCTAAAGCTGAAAACAATAGAGGCCAATCACTTTGGACAGACTATTTAATGAGGAAACAGAGGCGGCGCAGCAGCCCGGGAGCGGCGCAGCAGTTTGCGCAGCAGTTCGCGAGGGCAGGGCGAGCGGGGAAGGCGACTGGCAGGGTACAGCCGCCCCTTCTGGCAACTCAAGTAGTGGGCATCGCTCTTCCAGGAGATATTCTAGCC
>Ga0065711_1029787_pt1 | contig 34820 bp, 22 predicted proteins | sample Hoacrofraction12_FD_59098 | JGI IMG/M metagenome (GOLD analysis project Ga0065711, IMG submission 59098) | Hoatzin crop microbial communities from Cojedes, Venezuela - Epithelial fraction 12 v2 (version 2) | ecosystem: Host-associated > Birds > Digestive system > Esophagus > Crop | place... | reverse complement strand
GCGGGGTTTGTGGAGCTGAGAACACCGGATCTCTGACCTGGGAAGCAGAGTGAGTCACATCAGGGAATATTCAAGGGTACCTTGAACAGAGCAGTCGCAGCAAGCACCGCGACCCTCCTGGAACGGGGCTGGGGGCTGGCAAGGCAGGGAACAGCATGGACGGGCAGGGACCAGCATGGACGGGCAAGGCAGGGACCAGCACGCCCAGCATCACGCTGGACACCGCGGAGAGGACCAGGCTGGAGCTGCGTTGGTCTACAAGCAAGCAAGGGGGATATTGATAACGCACTAAAACTTTAGAGCTGGGTGAGGGGGTAGATTTGGCCTGCAGAACAGAAGCAGGCTGATGGAGAGAAAGTGGCACGTGTGTTTTCCTATCGCCACCTTCCTCAGAAACCTCCAGTGATGCCACCGGCCACTGCCCGGCTCCCACCCTGCAGCACCGGCCATCTCCTGCCCTCCCAGCTTCTTCTGCAGGTTTGCAACAGCAGCTGAGGTGCCTCCTGCGAGCAAGATGCTCCATCATCAGACAGAGCCACCTCCGGACTCTTTGTTCAGCCCTCAGATCGTTCTTTTTATTCAGCCCATCAGATCATCCTTCTCACCTGTGGTCCTTTCCCCCCTGCCTTGGCAACATTTAATACTTTCACCCCTCAGCCGACTCTCTAGGACGCATGATTTTGTATCAACTGACAGGCATCACCACAAAGAGCCTTTTCTCTGTTTATATAGGTATTTTTCTTTAGAAAGCAACACTTTACACTTTGCAGATATTGGGTTAGCTCTTCAACTCCTCGCTTGTTTTTAACACCCAGTCAAGCTCTGAGCAAAGATTAAATTAAACAAAGAGTTTTTCAAAACTGCACGGTGAATTTTTCATTGAGGGAAGTGCAGCCACTCCTGGAGTTGAATGCAACAGGTTGTAAATAACGCGCAAAAACTCAGTGCAGTAGCAGAGGAAATTTTAGGTGACTGCAATGTAATTTGTCACTTGTGGACTAATGGAGATTGGGTTGTAATGTGCTCTAGCTTTTCCGCTTGTGTTTGAATGAACATCTTTGTTTTGTGTGCATGCTCTTGTCTAAAATTGTTGTACACTGTAACAGGGAGTGACCACAGGAAAACACAGAAGAGAAAATACAAAAAAGAAACCACAAAACGACGCTACTGTATATCAAAATGTTGTTCCAAATATACACAGATAAAATGAAGAAAGATAGAACAAAATTGCAAGAAGAGGATGGAGCAGATAGATATAAAATTGTTTGTGCTGCTGAGCTGATAGGTAGGCCAGGATCAGTCAGGGTTTTTTTGTGATTTATGAGTAAGTGAATAAGTAATTATTTTATCAGTTCATTTCTCATATGAATATTTTATGGGTACGAATGTTTAGCTAATATTACTGGGACTTAGACACTCAACATTTCCCAAATCAGAAGAATAGTATTTCCAGAAAGGTAGAAGGAATTAATATTCCCTGTTTATTTTTTGAGCAAACTATCAAGCATCAGATATAATTTACCCCAAATGAGAAAATAAATCAATGGCATAGTTAGAAATAATTTCCCTGCTGGGGAGGTGTCTATCATAGGCTATATACATACTGTCCAGTTATGTTTCCAAATTCTAATTACGCATGCTTCTTAGTCATAGCATTAATAGTCTACACATGTATATGACCTCCACCCAAGAATTTCAGAGCATATTTTTAAGGATGTGTTTATTAAGCATTCCAAGTCGACTTCATATATGCAGAAACTGAAGATTCAGAGAACTGATGAAATCGAGTCATATGGAAATCCCGTGGCTGACCTGGTAAAGGAGCCAGGTCTCCTAATTCTCAGTGCAAGTTTTCCTGTATAAAGTTTTAAATATTTTGTACAGATATTTTTTAATATTTTCATTGCAGAAGTGTTTTTACATCTCTCTTTTATAAATAATAATTCAAAGACAACAGAAGTGATGTTTTGCGTAGCATGGTAACTCTAGCAATGTCACTAAGACTTACAATATTGGGGGTTTTTTGAGATTGAGTTCTGAGAGGCAGAAATGTTCTCATGTGTTTCCATGAGAACCGTAAGTACTTTCTTGAGGTTATTTCTTTATTTCTTTTAGTCTTTCTGAATGAAAACAAAAGCTTGAAAATATGAACTGAGAATACATAAAGCCTCAAAAAATCACAAACAAATAAGATGGAGCCAATATTTTTAAAACCTAAGGCTTTGGAAAGTCAGTTCTACGGGTTTATTTCTAACACTGTTGTTTGGCAACACAGTCTTGCTGGTATTATACAAATAGTGCAGACAGGCAGTAACATTTTAAAATCTTCCCACTTATGTTTTGTCAGTTACAGAGTCGGCAGGTGTAGATTTTAACAGAGGAGAAACTTATCTCCTTGAAACATGGGTTTTCAGAATATGAAGTTGAGCAAAGAGCCCTTTCCTTAGAGCAGGCGAACATACAATTACTAAAAGGCTTTGATTTGAGATATTGAGGTGTTATATATATATTTTTCACTCTCCGAATATAATTATCCACTGAAAAACTGAATGCAAAAGAATAGCTTATATAGATGAGTTTGCAGCACATCTGTTCTCTTTTGATCTAAATAGAGCAAGAATCTTACTTGGTATCTTGACATAACACACTTCAGCTTTGTATATGTAGTGAGATCTTTCCTCTTATAAACAAAGCTCTTCCTGTCTCCTTCATTTTTTTCTGGTATCATCTATAGAGCAGTGTATTTGTATTACGTACTTTTGAATTCTTCTCCTCCTCTGCAATATGCTCTTCTGACTTCAAATTGAAATCAACTAAAACGCTTTTAGGTGACAATCTAGTAGGAGCTGAAGCTGTTTTAGATTATCTGTAATACAAGTTTTATGGACATGCATAGGTGAGCGTATATGGGTATATTTGTGGACGTATACTGCAGTCTGATTTAGTAAAATCATGCTTGATCAAGCCTTCTGAGTCAATTGTAAAATTCCAGTTGACTTCAGTGGGGTTTGGACTGCATCCATGTTATTCAAAGAATGACAAACCTCACTAGCAAGGCCAAACCTAAGAGCTATTGCTCACCTTAAATGCAAGGGTCAACACATGCAAGAGGATGTACAATGAAGCACAATCTAGAGTTGTTATGAGAACAAGTGGAGATAAAAATGATCATGATAGGCCTACTGAAGGAGAAATAAAGAAGTCTGTAGCCTTTAGGGCCACCTGGAGCAACCTTCCAAAGGAAGACGTGAGGTGACTTCATGGGACCTGGTGCCCATGGGTGCCAGACATGAACACACTGCTCTTGGGGTGAGGCTCTGCTGCTGTTTAACTCACATGAAGCCTGTCCTGCTGCTGAAGGACTGCTTCTGCCTCCCCACTGCATCCCGCTTCTGGCTGCCTGGCACCAGCTTGGCCCGGCACTCCCCATCTAAGGCAAAAAGACCCTTTTCCTTTGTATTTCAAGCATTGCTATATCTGTAAGATGAAGCCCTGATTTATAGGGTCTTTCAGACTCCGATATGAGTCTACCCCGACCAAGGACTTCCAGACCTTTACAGGAACTGCACTACCCACAGCCTCTCCCATGGACCGGTCCGCATGCACAGCTGGCAATCGCAGCACCCGTACTCATCCCAAAAAGGGCAGGCAGAAAGACCACCATAGTGCTTACATTGGGTACAAAAGAGGCAAAGCCCTCACCTTCCCTCAGTTCCCAGTTATGCTGACACAGACTTTCAGTCCTCTTATACAGCAGAACTTCTCTCTTATAGTGAGGTTTCAGTCCACTGTAATTAGATTCTGCGGATTTAATCCCCTGGGAATGTAGCAATTACCATATACCTGACAAGTGCTAAATGCTGCATTCCGAGGGGATTATCACCTCCGGCTGAACAGAGAGAAAAGGGGAGGGGATGAGAAATTTCCACTTCCCCATGGGGTGGGGGGGTACGATGAAAACTGCCTGATCTGCTGCAGCTGCTGGCTCTCTGTAGGACAGGAGAAGAGAGCAGAGCATCCAGAAGAAGGCATTCCTGAGAGGGACCAGATAAAATGTTTATCTCCAATAAAAAGAATATGGATAATGCTGCACGTGTGGGTCGCCCTTCTCAGTTCTCGTGGTGCTTGCTCCAGCTGGTGTATGTTTATAGAAGGATTTTTATTAATACTGTTGCTACACAGAGCAAATGCACTGCAGAATAAGTGAGATTAAGACAATTGATCTAATAGACTTCAGAAATAGGTGAGATGGTTAAATCAAAACAATATGCATAAAATATAGCATTGGCCAAGAAAAGGCATTTATATAGTGTTTTTACATCCTGTGATGTACAATTTATTACAGCATGTTAAAAAGCACAGGGCTGGTATAAAGCTGCTATTCTTTTGCATTATCTTATCTCAGTTATTTACAAGATTCACAGTGATGTTGTGAGGGCATCATTCATTGTTGATAAACTGCTTGGGATCATCAGATGAAGGGCATAATTTAACAACATGATAATAGCAGCATTTATATATACACCAACATTCATGCTGGCTGATTCTGAAGTGTTTAGCAAAATGGAATTAAAAGACAGCTTCTCTTCTGGTCTAACCAATGTTCGTCCCAGTGAGATTATACCAGGGCAGATCCAACTGGAGGTAAAGGTCGTCAAAGTAAAATAATTTGATTTTGATATGAACACTCTGCTGTTGCAAAAACTATTGCTGTGACTCTGATGAGCAGAGTGGGGTAGGATCAGCTTTATGTTTCATGGCAATGACAACGTTTTGTCACTAAGAGCGTGCTTTATGCTGGCTCGATGCAGTTGGGGAGGGAGCCACCCTCTGAACTACTTATGCTTCCTGCCACACCTCAGACCAAGTCTGTAGTACGGAGAAATCGTCTGCCATGTCACTATGCTGCGGCAGTTCTAGCGGTGAACCTCTCCTGAGACAGATGGATCTTGTCTGGGCAGTACCACACTCTTTTCTTCTCCTAGAAGTGCAAAAGTACTGCTGTATTTAAACATATATAGTGTATATGTATATACATGTATATACATTATTGTGGAGAAGTGACAACAAAGAAATAAAATGAAAAACATTTTAACAATGGGTGAGAGTCGATCAGGTCAGAGGGTGAGCAAAAGTCCTGATACAGACTGGACAGGAGAACCTTCACTGCCTGTGAAACTATGCGTGCACTAAATTCCTTTATGACCCTGTAGCTCAATCTTTTACTTCTAGTAAGGTTTTACCTATTTTATTACATGAAGTGAAATTTATTAACATAGTTGTATTAAATCTGTACTAGTATCAAAGTTTATGCACACTGCTGCAAACACACACCTCTAAGGTAGAGGCACAGCGGGGACTGACACCAGCACAAACGGCCTGGTTTGCCCGGGTTTGCAGTGGCATCAGTGAGCATGGAGGGGGGATCCGCTGCGCTAGCAGGAGCCCTGCCATGTAGGCAGCAATACTGGGAAGACTGTGACAGCCTGCTATAATAGTTTTATGCTGTGTAGGAGAAAACCCCTCTCTGCATACAGATGTTTTTATGCCAAGAGCATATATGGATGCTGAAATTATTTTTTGAAGATTGCAGGATAAAAAGCCAAGCTTTTTGTTTGTTTTTCATGAAAGCCAAGGTCACATATTTACCCATTTAATGCAGGCTAGGTCCATAAAAGGTTTGTCATATGACACCATCTGTGTTCTTCATCACATACAAATCCATTGTATGATTTTATCATTGGCTGAAATAAAAAGTCAAAACTGCTACTTTTATCACTGACCAAAATAAATCAAGTGCAGGGTGTGGTGTTTCTGCATTTCCTAACTCATTAGCAAGACTTTTAAGATTACTCCTGTCTTTGAGTAACATGGTAGATCTGCTTAAACAAACAAAAAGAAAATAATTATTAATTGGCTAACAATAATAGGTCACTTGGATTTCTTGAAAATCTCACCTACTACGACAAATCCCTTGATAGCAACAGCAGTCTGTGCTTCTAGTTCTCATAGCTCTTCTGAAAATTGGATTCAGAGGTGCTAATACAATTTCTATTAATGTTCCCAGTGACGTCTCCCTGTTCCATATGCTCTGGGACACAACCAGCTAATTCTTCTCTCTCTGTTAGATCCTTACAAAGTCACTCAGGTTAGGACTGATACCTGAATCGATAAAGCACGCAGTTGCCAAAGGTGATAGGAAGGAATGGGATGCAAAACAGGGAAGATGCTCTGTGGAACTGCACCTGTGTCAGAGGAAAGGGACGCTGCTCCACCCCACAAGGGACTGGGCTGTGAATGTGTTGGTGTTTCTGCTGGCAGTGTCATTCCTGCCTGCTTTAGACACCCAGGAACAGCAAGCCAAAACCTCCATGGCTCTCCCTTGTCCCTGCAATCCAGTTCCACTCGTATTTGCAAGAAAAGTGGCCTGGCCTTGGCTACGCTGTGGTCCTTTATTCCTGGAGCAACAAATTTCATGATAGCCCATGTTGCTGAACAGCTCTGAGGCAATTTTGGTTCTTTTGGACTTTCACAGTCACCCCAGAACAGAAGCCTGAGAGTATTCGGGAGGGCACAGGCGCCCGGCCCTGCCAACACCCGCCTGCAGTCAGAGGGGTATGCCAGACCCATCCACCCTTTTGAAACCTCAGCTGTGTCTCTAACTACGTGTGAAATCTTGTCCCTCTTGAAATCAGTCTGAAGCCTTCCATCGACTTCAATAAAGTAAGGATTCGCTGCTTGGCTAAGAGAAAGAAAAAATAAAAGGTAGGAAGAGCCTATTGACAAGGTAATCCTCTCAGTGGCTCTGGGTGGACATTAAAACTGTTGCAGCCAAACCCAACCAGCTAAAGACACCAAGTCAAAAACCTGCTCTTGTCTTTGCAAGCTGTCACAGGGCTTTGTCTTCCAATGGGGGGAAGAAACTACATGCTCCGCAAGTGAATGAGACACATGCATGTGATCAGGATGATCAGAGCATGCAAAACACATTAGAGCAGAACATACATTGAGGTCAAAGCAACATAAAAATGAAAGCGTTTTATGTTCCTCATTTGCTTGACTCATTGAATATATGGTTATGTACGTGCCTGAACCAGACTTGGCTTATTTGCCTTACATACTACAAAGTTGCATGTAATTACCTATACTGTTCCAATCGGCACCTGTTCTGCAGTAATTCTGAATTAATGTATTAGCCAAAGCCTCAAAGGGATGAACAAGAATGTTAGCTGAAAACTAGTTGCTTCTAATTGTCATGAAAACAAACGTCAAAAGAACATGTGTTTCTACTTAGCTAACTCTGCTTACTAGGTTTGAAGCTGTTTTGTGTTAGTTTCTACCATTTAAATTAAATGTTTTGTCTCTAACATACTTGATGTGGCTTTAAGAAGCTGTGCTTCCCCCTCTTCATCCCCCTTATGAATCTTAATGTTTGGCTGGATTTGTTTGTAACATCAGACAAAAGACTGGCAGGCTGTGCCGGAGTGACATAGATTTTATGTTGAAACAAAGCAAAGCCAAAAAAAAAATCAATTAGGGGTCATTAAAGCCCAAACTTTTCAATGAAAGAAATACTGTAATGGAATAGTAATACTTTGGGGTTTAGGAGTTCTTTTAATTCCTGAAAGAGCTATTTTACACTGCCCCTCCTCCACTTCATCTCTGTGAATCTGCCGTGTTGCAGAATGAGTCAGCTCTGGAATATCCACACTCCACAGCTGTGCATTAGCATTTGGGAAGAGTATCACTGGGAGTTCATATTTTACATGTGGAAGCAGTGACGCTCTTTTTCAAGCCACGGAGACAGAATGGTTCAAAACCTAACATGTACAGATACAGCACTTGCCCTTCAGCGGCACTAAAGCAACTTTGTAATGGGAGTTTACAGATTTCCTTGGGGCAACAACATGGCCCATCGTGGAGACAGAATAAGCATCACAGGGGCTGTTAAAAGATTTTCTGTACAGCACAATTTAGTGTTTGATGTCTTAAAAAGTGGATGTCTGCTTTTTAGTTTTTCCTTTTTTTTCCCCCTTTATTTTCCCTATTACTCGTTCCTTGAGGCCAACTCATTACAAAAGGAACACTGCAACTTTGTTTCCTAAGGAATGGAAAATCCATTTCAGTTCTTTCCATAACAGCTGTATTATTAGAAAAGAAAAATAAATGCTGCTAATCACAGCCCTTCACTGGAGCTTGGCAATGGAGCTGCGATGGTACATTAAATCAGCAGTTCCCAAAGATGAGCTTGTGACCCAGCTGGGTTCACAACCTGGAAGTGCAGAAGGAAGTGCACAAGCCCAGAACAGGAATCACAAGCTGAAAGCTTGGAAACTACTGTTTTTCCTGAAAAATACAGTATTGAGAATTACACTTTGCATTTCAAGGAGAATTCAGTCACCAGCACAGACCTGGGAACGGGAGCAAGAGTGTAAATAGGGACAGGTCTCTGGGGAAGCAGTGGGACATGGGAGCTACCAGGGAAGCCTGGAGGCCCCTTCTGTGGTGGTGGCACAGGGCTCTCCACAGGCTGAGCCATGGTTGAGTCGGGGTCCGGAGCTCCCTTTGGGAGCCACGGCCACTCCCGGCCCAGGGCAGGGCCATGTGAGCTGCGGCGACTCAGGGCAAGGGAGGCAGGAACGGTGTTCAAATGTCCAGCTCACATCTGGGCTGCATCTGTCCCTGCTTACAGAAGCACATTTTGGGAATTTAGGCTCACAAAAATGACTCCATTTATGCAACCTGTGCTGTGCCCGCAGAAGCACAAGTCCTCTTTTATGGGCTGATGGGATGTGCTTTTTTATGGGTTTCAAAGTAGATCGTCATGTTGGCATGAAATTATGCTGTGCTTAATGGGTGAATGTTGATTTACGCCGGTGGAGAATATGGCAAATTCACTTTTTCGGTATAGATCATTAAGGTCTCCAAATACATTCAAATGTTCTGCACCCAGTTTCCATGAGGGAGAGAGGAAGCTGCTTCCCGTCTAGCTGTGAGCTGCCAGGGTGCTCATGGCAAACACACATTTCCCTTTTGGTTTGCTCAATAGACATATTTGTGCACGAGCCCCCCCACGTAACCTGCAGGAAGGTAGGGAAAATCCGATTTTGCACATGAGGGGATAGAACAACTTTGGTACAAGCTACAATCATTAAATCGGGGAATGATTGGGTCTTAAGCCGCCTTCCTTTAAGGACCGACACCAGCCTGTCCAGTACAATGGTTCTGCTGCATTGGAGATTTTAGTTCAGCAGGAGTTTCATGCCTTTAGTGTGAACCATCTTAAGTGTTCATTAGTATAGTGCAAAACTGAATAGAAAACACTTCATTAACTGCCTAACCACACTGTAAACATGTTTTGCCTAGATTGTGACGGATGATAAGATCTATTCACATTATTATTTACAGCAGGATGCCCAGTGAGTAATCCTCACAGCAAAATCTGTAACATTGTGCACATAGCCAAGGTAAGTCAATGCTTAAGATAAGAAATTTGACATACGTCATTTTAAAGAATGGCAAGTGAAAAGGGAAGATTTGGTGTCTGAGGATGCAGAAAAGCTGCCTTCTATTAAATTACACAGGTAAGAACAGCAATTTTTTGTACACCTTAGATGGCATGAGTAATACAGCAAATGTCAGTTGGATTTATTGAGATCTGCAGAGAATATATTTGTCTTACAAAGGGAAGAGGATTTAACTTACACATCAATTTTTCATGAGAGTTTGGAAGCCATTTTAAAAGAGGAATAAGTATCTCTGTAGTCTTTTCCCAGCCTCTTCTTTTTATACTCCTCCTCCCTCCTTGAATCTGGCACTTATCCCAAAATGCACACCATGTTCAAGAGAGGCAAAACACTAACCCTGTATAATTTGCATAAATGAGCTGTACATATATTGCCACTTTTAGTTCAAATTATGCAAAAATCCAAGATAAATGAGGCTGAGCATAAAAGCCCCTTAGTGTCTAATTATAAATACTAAAATGGTGTATTTTTCCAAAACAAGAACTTTTTTTTTTAATTTGCATACTCTGTCGACTTTTGACCTGCAATAAAAATGTAACACAAGTTGGTAAGTGACTGAGTCAGAACAGGACCTTCTGTTTGCATCATTCCTCTTGCCTTCTGGAGTTTCAGTCTTTAGCAATTTGCTTAGATTTATAGTCATCTACTGAGCAGCTACAGTGTGTAACCAAAAGCTCTTGTCTTTAAACATGTAAACTGTTAGATTAAAATTCCTGGGCTTCCAGATATACAGAAACTCCATGGGTCAATTATAGATAATAAGTATGGATCAAACCCTGAGATCCTTTTGGCTTGAATGTGTTTTTCGTGCACAGCTGTAATAAACAAGCAGGACGCCTTCTGCAGCACTCAGCTTCCAGATGTGTGCCCAGTGCAGCATCTCTTTGGGGACGAAGCTCGCTTACAGCTCCAGTGAGCAGCATGGGGAAAGAGAAAACAGTAACGGGATAAAAACAGGGCTAAAGATTTTACTCAGCCTCTCTTCAAACTAATTTCTATTCCTTTCTATTTCTGTTTCTATTCTATTTTCTAAACTACACGGATTATCATTAGAGAAATGGGTTCCAGATATTTCAGTGTTTCAGGGTAGTTGGTTGAGATACAGACTTTTCCAGTTCTTAATCTGCACAGAAAAAAATGCTAAAACCTGCAAATTTTCAAAGCATCATACAACTGCTCCTAACTTTTACAGGCATTACGTTAGAAAATACTTTGAAGATCAAACCCCAATTCTTTTTGCCTGAATTGTATTTGTTAAAAAACCCTGGATTTGTCAATCTGGCGTTTACACCAGAGAGTCCCTACACTTGGCTTTACTTCCAAGCCTGCAGACGAGCAAGGAGGCTTTAGCTTGGGCTGCGAGATCCAGCCATCACTCCCAGCCGTGTGCCTGGGCACAGCCAGACAAAAATCCCAGCACCTGTTAATTCTGAGCCACCCTGGTGTTCAGAAGGCTGTTTTAAGGAAAATCATATTTTCTAATGAAAGCAGAGTGGTAAATTCAGCAATCAGAGCAGACAGGAGGTGGTAAGGTCTGTCTGGACCTGGAGGCACCTGTATTTTATCTCATCATGGCAAGAAGAAACATCAGCAGTGTAGGGAATGGAGCTGTTGCAGAACTGGCTACCATCTCACTGCTTTGTAACCATCCAGCTGATTTCAACACATTTACCCAACTCCTGACCCATTTACTGACATTAATGCCAAAATATGAAGGCTACAGGTAACACAAAAATTAAACAGCCAGTTCTCCTTACATTTCTCCAGTCTCTCTCCCTTGTTTCAGTAAGCCCTTAATCATGCAGAGCTCTGGCTATTGACCTCAGTGGGACCTCTTCAATAGTAAAAGTCCCCGTGAGCCTAAAGGTAGCAATACTGGACCTGCTTCCAATTCATATTTAAAAAGAAAAAAAATACATATTGTTCAGCCAGACCCTGGGAACCACAGAAATGAAAGGGGGGAAGGGGAAACTGGGCTACAGCAGTAGCTGGTCACTACTTAGCGTGTTTACAGTCTAGCCACTGCATCGATGCTGTTTTGCTCCTAACAAGGCCATTTTGCATGCCCAGGCTGAGTTTAGCTTTTGGGCCACAGAACTGTCCCAGCAGACCTGCCCCAAGGACTCTGCCTTTGAGCAGCCGTGTGGCTGTCGGCAAGTCACTGGTCCTGACGCCAGAAATCCCTGTCGCGTGGCTACAACCCGGACAAGCTCCCATGTCTGCTCCTCCGACGCGTCCGTCCCCTCTGAATATGAGGGATGAAGCGTGGCACAGAGCAAGGATGGTCTGTGTGCCCCACAGCCAGGTGTGTGTCAGCTTTCTGCTCCCCACGCAAACAAAAACGCAGGAAAACACAAAGGAAGAAGAAGCCAGCACTTCGTGCATTCACTTTGCTGCAAGATCAGATTCCTTGATAAGACAAGCTTCATGTGGAGCAACCCTTGAAGTTACTGGACTAATCACATTTCTGGTTCATTTCCACAATTACAGAAGAGATCAAGTGGATCCTTCATTTTAATGAGTTGACTGAAATCTGGTAACATGTTGTTATTCGGCAGATAATTTGTAAAAGCAGTGTGTGTTTCAGATCACATCTTCATTCCATGTTCAATGCTAATAAACGAGTACCTTTCTGTGGAAATGCTGCCTCTTTTAAAATGTCTATTAATTTAGTTTCTATTATTATATACCATCGTTGCTGTCTGGTCTGCCCGTACACTGGTTTCATTCTCTGTATTCTAACTTTAACTGACTATAACTGAGTGGGAAAGTGCAAGACCTCTAGTTGAAATTCAAAAGAAAATAAATGGATTTTTTATGGCCTGAAGAATCTATTCATTACTAAATCATTTATCTTTGCAGAAGGAGTGCCTATATTCAATATGCCTTCCTATTTGCCTGATTTTATTTCTCTGTAAGCATGATCTGTGCTTGCAAATAAATCGCCATTGAACTTCCACTGATAGGCTTTGCTTTTGAGAGTCTGAACAAAAGTGTAATTAACAATATTAAACACATGTCAAAGGTTGTATATAAAGCTTGGACTTTGCTGTGTCTTCCCTAAAAATGAAACTTGGATGAAAATGTAAAACAACGGCGCATACTCCTGGGATTATCAAAGGCGTATTGCACCAAGGGGAAACGGAGCAGAGATACACATGACCTTTAAACAGACTCGCTCGTGCTTTTTGGCTTACTTCAAAGATTTCTTAAGGGGACGAGAGAGAGTCATTAAGAAGGAAGGGGGGGAGGAGAGGCATTAAGATTGTTTAAACTGCTTTTTCTTAATTCAAAATTGTCTTTCTCTAGTGAATCCTAACTTTATTACTTATATTGCATTTCAGGCAGTGCAATTACATTCTTACCTTGAACAAAGAATGAACTTTGGACAGCATTTTGAAGGGTTTACAAATAAAGTAAACAGCTCCGTTGCATAAAACATATGTACCTGAGGCAGAACTTCCTTCTTCCCAGATTAGACACATTAATGTAATTCATTTAGTAAGGATCTTTAGCTGCTACTTGAAAATGTTTCTTTTCTGTTTGCAATAAACAGGTTAAAATTCACAAACAAACCCCACACAATTGTTAAACTTTTGTGATTCTGTTAGATTGAATGCTGTCTTCACCAGTTCAAATATTAAATATGGGCTTTCAATTTCAACTTGAACTGCTGTCTTTGTTCAGGCTGGATTAAATCCAGATAGGTTATCTAGTTTAGTTATTATTGTATTGTTCAAGTGGTGCTTAACTGTGTGTTTTACATTCAAGTGTAAAAATGTTGGGGGCAGGGGCAAAGGTTTGCTAATTTTACATCTTCATTAAAAAAAATCAGAACATTTTTACATACCCAGGTTAAAAATTAACAAATCAGAATGTTGGACTTTTAACTCACTAGTCAGGGACAATGTAAGGTTGGAACATATTTTAACTAGAAGGCTGAAAATCTATGTGAAAATATGCTAGCCACTTCCAGATGTAACACTTCAAAGATGCCACAGTTATTACAGTTGACTTATGTCCTACTGCAAACACCGGTGAGGTATCTGTCACCTTCACATCCCCGGGTATTGCACATGGCTCACAGTGCTAATGCAGCTAATGCAGTCTATGAGGTAGGATTTGCAAACATTTCCAAAGAACATTTGCTTTTTATGTTCAGTGTTGTGCCCCATTTCATTTGCTGTTTGTGAGCACTGGCATGAATGAGTTGTTATTAGCAGAGATATTAGGGGGTGGGGAGAGAGGGTGGTTGTGTCTATAACTGACTGCTGCCAAGTAAATTTGGTATTTACTATTTATCATACTTTCACACTCTAATTATTCAAACAGGCCCAAAAAAAGAGGCATGTCATATGACCTAGGTCCTAAGGGACCAATTGTACATACCAAATAATGAATAGTGAATTGTTTTGAATAAATAGTTGGTTAATGTCTAGATGGTGATTTGGATTCTGCATCTGCATGTGACCAAAGGAAAGAAGCAAGAACAGCACTCTTCTGTGATGCACCCTCTGGGAGCCGAGGCAGAGGACTAAACAACCTCCTGCCTGATGTTTTAATGTGCTCTATCTGCATTAGTCTAAACAATTGGGAATGCCATTCCCAAGCGTTCAGAAGTCAGGACATCCTTCACCCTCACACCCCCAGCTAGCTTAGGAATCATAAGGTTCTCAGAAATGACAACAATTATTAATTTGTTTTTAAGTTGTTTGTCATGCAAATCTCAATTTTAACTTCCCTCTGAAATAAGAAACGCAGACAACCTTTTTCTATTAGGGATGTAAAATTTTACACTTAATTGTGGGACTGATAGATGGAGCTTGGAAAAAAAAACACCCCAGCAATCCATCGAGCATTTCAAAATTGACAGGTGGAGGGAGAGCATCTCCTGCCAGCTTCCTCTGGCCTCTGCCGGGACTGAGCTGGATGCCTACTGACGCCTGCCTCTGCCGCTGCCGGTCAGCACGGTTATGATCTGCATTGTACACGATAAGCAAACGGAGTCGCTGCTTTAAGGTTAGAATACAGGAGTTTTGGCTTACTGCTGTATCTGCAGTCTCCTAGACTACGCTAGACTATCTACTGCTTTCTAGAACTACGTATACAAATAATATGAGGTTTTGGCACAAATCAAAACTGCTTCTGGACTTACTACTTGTGTCTGGATGTGGATTTTACAGTTCATCCTTATTTCTGTGCCAAGTTGAAAGAACCCCCTGTGCCTGATGACATCCAAGGGTGGACAAAGGTCCAAGTGGTAAAATTATTCTGCTGTGATGCCAGACTTCTCCAAAATGGGCTGAGTTCCCTTCCCAGAGATTTCTCAGAGCCGGACTTTTACAGAAGTCCGCCTTTGATGTTGTTGTGACAGGTACTATATAAAAACACGAGAAAGTCAGAAGAGGGCACAGGAATTTAGGGCACTGCTAAACCTCACAAATCAAATAATTTATGCATCTGGCAGAAATAATTGTATGGTGTGCAGAGGGCAAGCTGGAATGTTGGCCAGCATTAATGCTATTTTTAGGCATATTAGGGCCCGATCACTTGCCATCAAAATTAGTGGGAGACTGGTCCCGAGTGCCCCAGTGCGCTCAGAGATCAAAAGCGGCTCTGGGTTTGCTTCAGAAAGGTCCACCCTTTCTCCCTCCCCCTGAGCCGTAATTAGGTCTCTCTCTTTCTCTCTCCTCCAGTTGCGGTTGTTCCCAAATTTGCTGACCTCATGTAATTCCTAATTTGACAAGCTGGTGCTTTTTTTGACTATTTTTGTCATAACAAGTTCAAAACAGAACAGCCTGTCTTTAGAAGCCTCCATTCATAGGAATGTTGGGACATTTCACGCAACACAACACCACCACAGAGGAAACCCAGCTTTATCTCCATGAAAATAAATGCTTGCAAAGGCAGCAAAACAACAGGAGGGGAAGCTGCTTTCTTTTTGTTCCAAACAATTTTGCCAAGAGCACACACACAGAAAAAAAACCACCTTGGGGAAACAAAAGATGAACTTGTTAATAAGAGATAAGTTATTGGCCTTGCGTTTCAGAGCAAAACAAAGATTCTTGGATGCCTTTTATTTATATCGCTCAAATACTTCCTCATAAAACATGTGCTGTTTAAGAGTCAAATATTCAATGGCAGGAATTACTAGAATGCTGATGTGTTGTTTTGGATTATTTAAGTGAAAAGTGTTGTTTGTTTTGGAATTTGTTTTGAAGTGATTTTTTTTTGGAACAATCAGGACTAGCTGGCGTCCTGATTTTTTATGCTTTTGCTTTGTTTGGCTTTACTAACATCCTTGTTTTCCTACTAATGGTCATCCTTTTTCCTTAGTTAGTTGCTTGGTGACTGGTATTACTCTCAGTGTAGCTCAGACTTCGGTAACATTTTTACTACCGCCCTGTTACAGAAACAAAATTACTCAGAAAATCTCTGGGAACCATTTTTTTTTCCTTTCCCCCACCTCTTTTTTTTTTTTTTTCTACTATATCAGAATTAACCAAAATGCTTACCCCAGCCTACAAACTTTATGGCAGGAGGCCCAGCCCTGCTTGGGCCAGGGCTACCAGTGAAATGTTCTTTTTTTCTTGCTAAAACTTACTGGGCAAAAAATGCAAGTCATATTCAGACAAAGACCTAGTTGACTAGAAGAAATTGCGTCCATCTTGCTGTCCTCTGTCAGCATGGTTACGTCACTGATGAGTCAGTAACTATAGTAGCTATATTAGCAAAAGTCAGCCGTTGTAGCAGCAAAAACTTATATAATAACAACTCAGCCTTGCTTCAACTTATAATAGCTCAGTAGGAAGGTGAGTCACAACAGACGAGCGATGCAGTGCGCCTTTACCCCAGTGCAGTTCCCCGTTAGAGCTTATCGCCGTACAGGCAAATTAAACTGGTAAACTGATACATTTGTGCTGGTATGAAAGCTGCATCCCATCAAAGTCAATATATATGCTAATTAAAAAAAAGAATGAGTAGGATCTTCAGGATATAGGTAGATTCTGGGAACCTGGGAAGCGATGTTTGAATCTGGCAGGGTTTATGCAGCCAACTCTGATTATCAGCTGTTTAGCTTCTGCACCGACTGTCTCTGCTGGTCTTTCAGGAGGGAACGAGCTACCACTACACTGAGAAATGCAACATTTTGGGTTGTTTTCCATGCCTGAAAGAGTGGACCACAGGACTTACTGTATTTATTGGAGTTGGACTGCTAAAGATCAAGGATGGCATGATAGGAACCCAAGGCAAATCTGAAACCACAACATCTCACTTTAACAAATAGTGCAGGATCTGCTGGATGGCTCTGAAGTTTCCATGGGAATTTTATTGGAAGTAGAAAGGATGATTCATATGAAGAAAAATGTAGTTTTCTCTCTTTCAGTGTCTCTTTCCATGCAGAATGGATCTAGCTTAACAGTGGCAAACAAGAGCCTTTGGACCTTGTAATTGCTTATGTTCTGGCTCTATTTTTTTCCCCATATCCATTTGTACAGCAGATAAGAACAATGAACAGAAGATGGACCACAGGAGAGGAATGCTGATTTCAGCTTGCCACTTAAGTAATACCAATCTTCTTTGACTTAATGATCAGTGAATAAATGACAAATAGTTGCATCTTTGCAGCACTATAAACCCAAATAAGTTTCGTATTGTGTTTTGACTTTGAAATCGTGCCTAGTTTCTGTTCAAATTCTTCTAGTAAAATAAACAGATTTTTGTGTTATTTCCAATCTGCTCAGATTTATTTGTGAAAATGCTTTTTAATTCCAAAATGTAAGCACACTGTATTTTACAGTTTTGTGAGTCTGCAAATTGCAAATAATGCAACCCAGTGGTGTCATAAAGCCACAAAATAGAAGACTAAATTATCTGAAATAAAACTTCAGAATACTGTAGTATTCTTATGCTGTAACAGCAAGCTTCTCCCATTTTTTCTTCTGACATTGTTCCAGAACCTGCTAAAACTCATAAATCAAAGGCCATAATAGTTCTGAAACTGTGGTATGGTTTTTGTTTGTTTTGTTTTTTCCTGCTCCTGAGGAAAACATTTCATTAATGTTTTTAACAAATAGCTCAAAAACTTAATGGTTGAGCCTTTGTTTTGCAGTCACAGAACTGGAGCTACTTGTAGCAGTACAGTTTATTCTCACAAGCCAGGATTACAGATTTTGGCCTCTTGGAACATACCTAAAACGTGAGTCTAGTTTATAGCAAGCAGATTGCTTATACTGGAACTTTATGACCTTCTGAATGCAACGTATGCATCTACTTGACCAGAAGGGTTTTTTAGTTGGTTCTCCTGAATCAGCAGGGATATGCTCAAGGCTACCGAAAGTTTACAACTGTCCCCACTGGATCTGCACTTAGCACAGACCCAAAGATGCTCCAGTCTCTCATGTGGATGGGCTGCACCTAATCCAGTTTCTATCACACAGGCCATCTGCCGTTCCCATGGCCATTCTCTGAAACAGAAGCAGATGATAACTACAGGCACCCTGACCTTGGGTGGCTTTCGGTGATGTGGACATCCTTGAAGCTCAAGGCATGTGAAGGAAATGATACAGGCTGTGGGTGAAGTGGGAGCTCCACACCTCCTTGATTGCTAGGTCAGGATTCTAGAAAAAGCACTATCACATCCTTCAGATCAGGAGTTCTGAGGGTAAAAATAGAGCCAAAATCCCAAATCATGCCTGCATGTCATATAAAGTTGTATAAAGAGAGGTGCTATTGCTCTGATGGCCGTACAGTCTATCTATACAAAGCCAAATTTTGCCCATTATTATAGCTACTAGTGTCCTACTCTGAAAGCAATCCTGCAACAATGAGACTGTGTTATGCACTGGCACATATAAGAACTGAGCTCAGAGATGAGACTGTAGTGGGTATATATTTTAGCTAGCCCACGTAAGTAGCAAAGCATAAAATTCAGAGAATTTACCAGTCTGCATGTAGGAACACTATGGATACTTATTTAGGAGCTTTCACATCACACCTCCCAGGTGCAGGGTAGAGAATATCCTGAAATATAAATATAAATTCATATTGAACTCTTTGTTTCTTGGTAAAATATCCATCTGGAGTCAAGTTTTCCTACAATGTTTTTATTTGTTAGTTGAATGTGATTTACTGAAGTGTTTTGGAAAATTCGCATTAAAAAAATATTATTGCCAGATTATCATAATCTGCAGCATTTGATATCTGAGATACAGTTAGCAGTTATTTTGCTAAATCACCAACATTTTATGAAAAATGATGTGGCAGTTAGTGACTCTGGTGAGCCCCGTGCTTCAGGAGCCAGGTGATCATTTGAGGCTTTCAGTTTCTCTGTATAATACAAAGCAAGTCTCTAGCTCTCATAGTGGGGCAGCTGGAAAATATGAACCACATAGGTTCAAGATACAAAAAGACAATAAAAAGATCCCAAATATATAATTTTAAATATAATTTTGCCACAGTTCTGCAGGGTCTGACTTACAAATTTTGAATCCTTGAGGTTGCAGTACTAGAACAAAGTCACATAAAACCTTTGCTGTTTGCTGTCTGGGAGCCTCATCCAAAGTCCATTCAAATCCAAAGGGACTGATTTCATTGGCTTTTCTAGACTTTGGGGGAGGACTAAAACCCCAAATGCGCACAAAAGTTTCAGGGCCGTGGGAGAAGTCCTGTCTCCATCCAAATACCCTTTGGCTTTGGTGCAGACAGGGTTTTACCTGATGTACTAGTGCTATCCTGAACGGGAACAGTTTTCCTGAGTTGGGGTTAAAGTGCACAAATCTCTGACACAAATACTAATGTGTGCCAGTTTTAGAAACTTTGAACTTTCTCTCCAAACATTTGTTCACTAACTGAATCACACATATGTTCTCAGAAAGCAAAAGAGAGACGGGATACAAGTAGAGCCAAAGGGAATGTGTTCAAAAATTTCAGCAAATATTAACAGAACGTATTTATTTATTTGCAGTTCCTGTCTGTCTCGAGCATTCGCAGCAATAATCAAGTAAAATTTCGAGCACAGCCAGCTCCTGATATCATATCTACTTATCGCGGTGTTTATTTTTTCCCATCCTTTCCAGCTTAGATTACTCACTCTAGTATATAGATTTAAAATGGACTTTAAATTATGCTTTCCTGACAAAGTAACTATTTAAGGCAACCATTACCTATGCTCCATTTTATTCTATTTTGAGTGAAAAGAAATCTAAGAGTGAAGAGTCTAAATTAACCCTTTTAAAAATCACATTGTATAATAATGAAAATGAGAAGTTATCTCAGCAGTTCTAGCATGCTGTTTTCATAATTGGATGTTTTGCATATTCCCAGCATTTCAAATATGTTTTTAAGTATGAAAAGTTTTGCATTTTTTAATCTTCCTGTCGTGTTTGGTGCATAATCACCTGCTAAACACAGCTTTATATTGATTGGTCATATTGCTGCTTGCATACTTATTATTTAGCCACATCTGTTATTTTTCATTTCGGTTGTTAATCCCCCATAATTAACTCATGGGAGGCCTGATTTTCTCAGACTTCAGGATTTAATAGATACTGTTCCCTATCTCACCAGAGGTGCTCAGCACCATGCAAGTCCGCATCCTAAGAGGGGTACATTGAGTTCAAAGAGGTCTTACTAGTTATGAAACACTGTAATTTGGTTTATTGGAACCGATCCTAAAATTGTGTATGATCAGATGCGATTAATCTTCTTTTGATATACCCATGCATGCAGTATCTGAAGACTAATGATAACCTAGTCAGTGTTATTACAAATAGCAAAGTATTGATCATTTGGAAGAGGCTTCCTTCGCTCCAACGCATGCAAATTAGCCTTTTTCATATAAAATAGATCAGACTTTTATGGACCCAGAGATGGATAGTCTCACCCAACAGCTGTGTCTATGCATGAGAATAGGTGTTTTGTCTAAGGAGTACTTGCTGTGGCTTTGTGAGTAGGATTTTCCACTGAGTGCTGCCCTAAAGAATTCCTTCTGGGTTGATCTTCTTGGGAATCATTCTTTCCTCACCCTAAAACCCACAAGAGTCTTTGTATCTCACAAACCACAAAACTCAAGAGATGTAAGACCAATCAGGAGCCCTGAACTGCCTCCCAAGCCCTCCGTGATCACCTTGCAAGGTGCTAAAATTTTCAAGAAAGACCAAATTGCTGATTTCTTTATGGCTAGACCGGATCAGCTGCCGTGGCTTGCCACAGTAATGCCAGTGTGTGCAGTGCACAACAAACATCGTTCTGATTTTACCACAGAACGATACAATTGTAACTAAAACTTCACACATCATGCAGTAGTAGTCTTTATATCAATACACCACCTTACTTTTACAGATATTGAGTCTATATTTTTGCAGAAAGAATTGGTCAGACTTGCTATATAGAGTCATGTACTAATATTTAATTAGAATTATTAATGTAGTTAGATTAAAAATAGTGGAGAATATATTCTGCAGGCATAAATATTCATGGCTTCATCGAGTACCAACAAGTTATACTTGTTTACACCAGCCCAGGGAATTAAACAGTTCAGTGTAATGAAATATTTCCTACAAAACAGCTTGATGTGAGTCCTGTACAGCACAGCAGAAACCAGGAAGAAAGCATGTACAACAAAACCTCCAACGGATTCTGGTGTGACCTCCATCAGGACTAAAGCCAGCCCTTTCCCCACTGCCAAGAAAGTCTGCATTTTGGTAAGACTGGTATTTCAACAAGCTAGACCAGACATTTTAAGTAGAGATAAATTTCTTCTTTTCTGGAATCCTCATTTCAGCATTGAACAAGCAAGAAAACTCCCCAAGGGCATTGGACATGGACTTGGACAATTACAAGTCAAACAAGAGCCAAATGTTTTTACCCTGAAAGTAAGAAGCTGCTGGAGGCAGCGAAGGGAAGAATAGGAGCCAGGAGGTCACCTGGGCACACAGAGCAAACCGACAAGAAATGGCACAAGCACCTTGTACCTCCCCTAACGCTGCTGTCTGCAGTGCATCTTTGCCCCCGTGCTTCAGCACAGGCCAGATCACAAAGACCTATTGTATCTGTTATTTTAATCCACGAACAATTGTCCAAGTAAAGGCATATGTGCAAACGAGCTTTCATTTGGATGCAATATCTGCTTTCATTTTGGACAGTTAGGACGTGATCCAGCATGTTGCAACAGCTGGAGCTGGAGCAGGAAGCGGGGACGGTGGCTCCTGTTTCCCAGCGTAATAAGCAAGCAATGCATCGCGGGGACATACACTATTTGCAGATGTAAGGCTGCCAGGTATTCAGACGTGGCTTTCTACAGTACTGACTGGTAGATACCAGCCAATTTATTTGTGAAAATCTCATACACTTTTTCTAAAGACTGTATTCTGTCTAATGAAAGCACGGGTTTACTGTAATGATTAAGGCTCAAGTTTTCTCACATCTGTGAGGAATGCTTAGACATTCAAGTTTAAAAATAAAAATATTGCACTGGGCAGGATATAACATTTTTTGAGGGAGTGTGGGATGACGGGTGGGTGGATTAGATAGTAATCAGTTGAATAAACTCAGCTGAGCTTTGAAAGTTAAACTTCAAGCTATACAGGAAGATTTGCATGGTGGGACATAAAAAAGAGTTCAATTATGCCTGACGTGATCTGTGTTTATTAAGGTGTACTAATATAAATGCACTTTTATGCAATCATTTTTATGAGATACCCAAGCGCTTTAAAAACATATAGATGACTTAATAATATGCTTGAGAATTCAACACGTATAATTGGTAGACAGGAAACTAAGGCACAGAAGGGTTCAGTTAAGCAGGACTACACATGAGCAAATGCCACTTTTGGGAATTAAATTAATGAAACTTGTCCTATTGGTTACTGCCAAAAGAGGAGTAAGCATTTCCTTCCCAATCTAAGTGTCATCACAGAACATAAATACACACTAACAAAACATAATATTTTGATGTCATAAGTCATGTTTCCCTTTGTTACACATTTTGCATGTAAGTATGCACTGCGTTCGTGCACTCAGATGCTTCTGTTATCTTTAGCAGACTCTTTTATCATACACTCTTTTCTGCCTCTTTCCACACATAAAGATTCAAAGAAACATCTTTCCACAGCATGGAAAGAAGTAGCTAATGATATGCTATCGAGGAAGAAGCGCGCTCCTAGAGGAGACAGTTTCCTTTCAGAGACACTAAAACAAAACCTCTATTGAATTCTTGCTCATAGCTTCATATCACTGCTTTTTTTTTTTTTTTTACCATGCTTAAAATTGCACATGCTGACGTGAGATTGTACAATGTGCTTTAGTATTTTCACATTAACTCTGACATTTATTCCTGAAATCTGGGAAGATATTATTTCTAACCAAAGTGTTTAGAACACAATTTAGTAGGTCAGTTCTTAGTAAGAATTTCTTTGTTTCGAAGGTTTATGGTCTTGGAACTCCACATATGCTACAGTTCATTTCACCACATGCATATGAATTTGTTATTGAGGATGCGTCCCTGCCACAGACGCATAATCAGGCTGGGTAAATGTTCTAGTGGAGACAAAATATTCCAGGAATCTTAAACATTCAGTAGAAAGATAGGGTAAAAGCGCTTTTCTAATACCGATGAAAGAGTGTGGTACACTAAGTATTTCCAGTAAAATAAAAAAAATGTTTATGCTAACTGCAAACTATGCGTTTCCCTCAACAGCACAGCCTTTCCTAAGCCCTGTGGAAAACCAGGTAATGCTTTAAGTTTGCCAGATGTGGCAGATCTTTACTAAATGTTGCATTGCACTGTTACAAGCTCTTGCTTGTGTTAACTTGTTGTGTTTGAAAGCAAATTTGCAAGCAAGTGGAACTTGTATCCCTATCTGTCAATAATTCCTCATCACACTCAACAAAAAGTCACTGCTTTCCTTTTTCCCCGCCTCCTGAATGTGAAATTGCAGTAAATCAGTCAACAGCACTGTTTAGCATATAAAGCAGAAAACTTCAAAGCAAAGCAGCCTTTTCTCTCCACCTATGAAATTCCAGACCATGCTCCTAAATTCAGGGAAATCTACTCGTCCTTTCTACTTACAATTCAGAAAGCCTTGGCGATGCATATTAAAGGGCTGCTGTCAGCTTACATTGTTTAAAAATGGACTGATTAAAAAAACATTTGGGTAAAGCACCCTTTACGTACTGCGTGAGAAACACACTCATCCGGTAACACAGCCTGCAGAGGACTGCATTACACCACCTGACAATGCATTCCGAATCTTAAATGTGTTTTTATTGTTTGACTTTATGAATTCCATTTCAATATTTTTTCCTCGTTTGCTAGGGCTTTGCTTAGGATTTTCTCAAAAGAAGCATGCCCACATGGGCTCAGTCCCACTTCTCTTTTTTCCACATACTCGCCTGTCTATTATCAAATCTTCTGCTTTGTAGATTTTGAATAATCAGTAAAATTATTTTTCCTCCAAAGTGCAGGGGAAGGGTTGCCTATGTTCTTACACTACATTATGCTAATCTGTATACTATATAAGATAACATAACATTGTGTTAAAGATCTCTTTAAGTCCCCAAAAAAAATGAAAACCCCATTATCCAGGTTAAATGATACTTTCGTATCAGTATATTTGATATAGTTATGCTATATTTTTAATTTAGCAGTGGCTAGGCAAGATATTCCTACCCCTCTTCCACCCCCTCCCCTCCACCCTTTCCTGCCATGGCCAGACTTCACCACTCTAATTTACATAGATTGAAAAGTCTATAAAATTGTGTTGTAACCCAGATCATCCAAATTACCCTTTAAAGTAAATTTCTTCCCTGAAGCAAAGATGTCATCAAACTATGCCCTGAGAATCCCCCTCAACATTGCTAACCATCCGTCTACACAAGGAGGACCCAGTCCATACTGAATTAGAAGATGGCTATTTTCTGCAGCTGAAATTAATTTCTTTACATAGAATCAGCATGAGGTCTATGCACTATTCAGTAACAGCTGAACCCTGATGATATTAGATTTCTTTACTCTTTATTTTAACCAGTTAATTATCATGAACGATTTCCCTCCTGCTTCGTTGTGTGTTTAGGAAGCTCAGGAAGTAAAGGTATCAAGAATTCCTGCAGTCACACCACAGGCTTCTGCTAGTGAACTGCTTAAATCTGGGCTTTATGTCTACATTACATTAACAAACCTCTCATTTGGATACATTGCCCTTTCCCAGGATCTCATGTGCAGCTTTCCATGTGCCTGATCCACATTCACTGAAATCAAAAGAAAAACTCCCATTGGCCTCAATGATTTTCAAGCTGTGCCCTGTGTAGACTGAGAGATGCTGAAAAAAATGGAATAATCATTACACTAGAGAACTAAAATGAATATGCTGCAATACATCTTCTTTTGACAAAAACATTTTCTTTTATGAGAAGTAATAGCCTCAAAAATAAGAGGTTTAACAGGGACTGTGCTCTTTCACTAACATGCCTAATAAACTCAGCATGGTTCAACCTTCACACAGACTTATTCATAGCAAAATGTATGATGTGAATCATGGTTATCAATGTAAACAATTCCTACCTGCTACTCACAGGGTACACACAAAACAGCTTTCTGAACAGGGTCTAAATTGGCTGGACTCTGAAAGCCATAAATAGCAGTTTCAGAAGTATTACAGTCGAGCAACATAGCTATGCTTGCACGTTTGTTTGTGAAAGTGAGCTTCAGAAAGTGTAAATGATGCTGGGTTTACAAAATTGGAGACATTTAAACCCAACTGTTAAGTGTGCAGTCTGATGTAGCAGTTAGACCAGTCTAACAGACTATTCTTTTTCATGCCAGTTAGCTGTTAGGCTGGCTTAAGTGTGATGTTAAATTGCACTTCACCTGCTGCATATTTTAGTCTATGCAACACAATGGGAAATCAAGATAGGAGATAACAAGTAGCTATAGAAGCACTGCTTCAAGCTCAGACTGCACAAGTGCCTGAAGTCCATGTTTCAGAGCTTTACAATTATCAGTACCTAAATTAGCTAATTTAAGTGAGGGTTAGATATGTCAACACAGTCTGCAATCATGCCTTCAACTGCAATATAGACATCGGCTGTGGGCTGATGTTCAAGGCAGATGTAGCTGTAGCAGTTTAAAAAGTTACTGCCTCCAGCTGTTTGCTGCTGCCCGACGTACAAGGTTTCCCCCCTCCCAGCAAGGCAGGGGGGAAGGGGTGCAGGTACCTCAGCAGCATCAGCTCCAAGTGGGGTGGCTTTGCTGGGACATTATTGCCCTACAACTGGAAGGACATATGTCCATGCTTAGTGTGTCCAGTTTGAGATAGGGCAGGGCCTTATCTCAAACCACCAGTTAAGGTGGGCTTAAGCTAAGCCACCGAAAAGCTGTGAAAGATGCACCTATTTCAGTATACTGATTTCAGCTGCAGGAGCATATTCTTAAATGATTGCAGCAATATTTGTTAGGTGTTTCCTAGCCATCACGTTAGTATGAACAGAGACTGACAGAATACTTTGTTTATTGAGATTTGCAGGAATTGTGGTGGCAACTGTTACACAAAATACATCAGAGGAGTCCATTTTCACAGAGCACCAGACCAAATAATAAGGGTCCAGAATCTTATCTCTGATGAAACCAAGCTGTCTAGTGATTCACTTTTTAGTCATTCTACAAAATGTTGCTATTGATACACTATCTATGTGGAAGAACACACAAACTGCTCTGTGACTCATCGTGTCTGTAAGGAGAAGTGAGTATAGCTCTTGTGTGTCTGTCTGCATCTGTATGTGGAATACAGACTTCAACATTACTTACTGACAAAGACATCTTAACCTAAACATATATATGAAATACACTGCATCCTGTTGCCTACCAAGTTGTATCATTTCATCATAAACCAAAATCTGTTTGCAATCAAGGAGATGCTCTCTATCCATTGATCTTCTTCCTCAGCTAAATCCTATATATGCTTTAAAAGAATGCTGAATAATTTTTTCTTTCACCATGTTAAACAGGTACATGAAGATTTATTCTCTATCCCACTATCTTAAATTGGTGGGTTTTCTGTAAGTTATAAATGTTTGCTTTAGCAGATGGTGGTGTTTTATCCTTTGCCATAGGTCCTTAAATAGATTAAGTCAATGTTGTCAAACCCAGGGGAATTAAAGAAAAAGTCGGGCACACAGAAAACCTTATGGCCTGTGACAAATCAATACCTTTCTTAATCTCCATAAACATTGGGATTTCTACTCTAAGAAGCTAATAGTGAGAATTCCTGGTCTCCCTTCTGATTTTGATACTGAATTATAAAGACAGGGTCTTGATTATCCCTCATTGTTGTGGTTCCTCATTTTTAGGAGGAAACTGGATATGAAATAGCTCCTGTCTACTAAGCTAACTGGATGCTACCACTCTACACATATGTCCTAATACTCACCGGACATGTGGGTCGAGCCCCCTGCCTGCTTCTGAGCAAAGCTCCATCCCAGAGAAATCCAAATCAAAGGTTCAAAGCTTGCTGCTCCCCCACCCAGAGAAGGAACCTTGGCCATAGAGGCATCGGTTATTCTGCAGGTGGTACCGTCTCATTAAACAGTGTATGCTCACTAAACGTCTTCAGTCAGAAATTCTACCCCGCTCTTCGGTTAGTTCACACAGTTCCCACATGCAGTGCAAGTATTTTGTCATCAGTATCTCACCATCTTTTTAGCTGAATTGAGACAGATCCACAGCTTGTGCAAGCTTGTGCTTTTTTCTATGTCAACATCAAATTGAAACGTTTACTCTGCATTGTGGTTAATTGCAGTGGCCAGTATTAACTATTACCATCTGGATTAAATGCAGAAGCCAAACCTGCATTAATAACTCTTTCCACCTGGGATAAACCATCTGCATTACCCAAGCAGGCAGTTTCAGTAGCATCAGTTCCATTATTCTGGAGCCACAGGGCCACACACTACTTCTGCTTTTAAACATCAAGAAGGCAGTTCACAAAGCTGCTGCCAAATGAAACAAAGTAAACCTTCCCCATGAGTGCAAACCAAAGGTAGAAAATGAAAAAAAAATAGGAGGTACATCCAAAGTTTATTTTAACTTTACTAGGTTTGGACTTCTTTCCCCCCAAGGTTAGGTGTTCCCAGGATTAAGAAAAGCTGAAAATCGTTGCTCAGTACTTTAAAGAGAGAGAAAACTATGCCTAAGGACTCTAAATCAAAGGCAGATTCCTGTTCCCCTCACCTAATCCTTCTCAGGAGCAGGAGAGAAAAACGTGATGGTGGGTGGGCATTAAGGGCCAAAACAGAAACATATTTTCCTACTTTGCAAGATAAATGCCAAAACCTTTTGATTGAGTAGCTCTGTGCTTTGCAAGACCCTCTGTCAAACGCTTCCTCATCTGCCAGCCAAGAAAGTTCCAACAATTTCACACTGTTGAGACTCAGGTTAACCCAGCCTGGTGAACCCAGCCCTCCCAGATGCTAAGTACAGGTGAAAAAAACAAATGTTCCTTCATCTTAGAAGTAAAAGCTTCTCGTCTCAGAAGTCAATGCTTACCAGTCATTCAAAACCCTGAACGACAACATACACTTTGGTTTAATAATCAAATAAATCTGATCATCTCAGAATAGCAACAATGGGGCAGCCAAAATTGGGATGCAATTTGGAGATAATTGGTGTTGGTAGGGCTGAAAGACAGTACAGACATCTTTTATGACGCCGAGTTCTAACGCAAGTTCCCATCTAGAGAAACCTGAGCCACATGGTTCATTTTCCACCTGCAATCCATCAGGCGGTAAGGAAGAAGCAGCAGGGCAGACCATGCCCACACAATTTTCCCTGGTGTGGGGCCACGACCATCTGAAGGGCAGATGGATGCCCACAGGTAGGTTTAAGTGCCTTGGTTGTCCTGCTTCAATCTATACACAGCTATGAGTTACAGCCCTAAATCTTGTGGAAGCTGGAGCTGTAAAACATATGAATTCTCAGTTCTGACACTGGCCGTCATCGGTGACATACAAAATCAACCAGCTTATTACTTAGACTTTTTTTTTTCCTTAAGCAAGGGGACTTTGAAGTAATTTGCTCACGGGCAGTGTGATCTTTAAAGCTTGCTCTGAACTCAGCTCATTCAAGTTCTGTTCCTAGGTGAACACTTTAAATACAGCACACGGCTCTTTCTCTCCCCTCCCCAAAGTGACAAACAGTAATGATGGCTTATGAAATCCAATTTTACATTTTACTTCAAAGTATTATATTTCATAAGCTCCTGAAGCTTTTTTTATTGATCCCAGTTAAGGTCATCTATCTGCCAGTTTCTACTAGTTTTTTCCTCACTTCTGACTGTGGTACATCTGCCACTGAGGAAAATATGAAACCTGACAAATGGATACAGCCAGAGAACTTCTGAAGCAGTGTATATGTCTTTCTGCATCTTTGCAGAGAAAGACATAAATCCAAGCTTTTATAGTTACATATTTTGTGTACATAGAAACAGTTAAAATGTACCAAATGTAGACAGAACAGAAACAAATGTACATTTTAATATATGTTTCTCAAAACAGGTTTATGTACCTTTTATAGATGACACAATTTAGACGTATGAAAGTATAAATAAGTTGTAAACAACAAAAATACCTTTTTGAGTTCAAGCAAGCACAATTTAAAGTCTTCTTAGACATCCACTCCCCCAAAATCTGCCAGGATATAGAGAAAAAAAATCTTTATCTAAAATATTACTGTGGTCACAAGAGCTAGTGAAGGACCATACCAAATTGTTCTGACTTCCAAACAAATCAGAATAAAATGCCTTTTGAACTAGATGGCAATCCATTGAATTGGAATTATACATTAGGGCTATAGCCACCATGTTTGGCAGAGATTCAAACCCTGTAAAGTCACCTTCAGAAACTGGGCATGACCTCCATTTTCACAATTTGGGCTGCTGCTTCTGCTTTGTTCTCATGTATCCCCAGAGCTCCAGAGGGAAACTGTAAAGGCAGCAGGACTTCCACTGCGTTGATTTACTGATAGGAAATTAGCTCGCTGTAAAAGAGCCACAGATGGGTCTCCAAGCCAAGCCTCCGTGCCGTGGGCAGGCAACACTGCTGCGGCTGTCAGAGACAGGGCTGAGTGGCAAAGATCAGTTCAAGTCTGGTTCTTCCCAAAACTAGGAGCTGAACTCTGGGCTGCTGGTTCTGATTTCATTCTGGTGACTGTATGGTCGCACTGTTGCCTTTATAGCTGTCTCTCTTTTTATCCTTCCATTGGGAAGATGGAAAATAAGAAGACAAGCAGCAAAATTCATGCACACAGAAGAGCATATTTCAGCCCCTTCCCATGCTCTTTGGATTTTTAGTAACACTACTGCCAAGTTAGTTTTACAATGTTTAGGCCACCTCAGTTTCCTAACAAATACTCTTGAACTGGTGTGAACAAGACCAAACCACCGCAGTTCAGACCAGCCATCTGATTTTCAGTTTGTCTAGACACGATGCGTATTACAACCATTTGCAGCTGCTTGGTGCAAATCGCATTATTGGGTGCATTCATGAACTAGGGGCTTTCTCCAACAATGGCAGTAGCTGAGATTACACAGGGGTTTCATAGCTGGGGGCCTGGAAGAAGGAAGTTCATCTTAAATCTGAAAGACCAGTCTTGGTCTAATTGCTATGTTGTGGCTGAAAAGCCTGTAGAGAAGCGATACTGGTAGGATCCTAAGAGAGGAGCCAGGTAATTAGAGAATGAAGTGCAACAGGTGGAAGAAAGTGTTACGGTCTTTGTAAGCAAACGATGGGAACCTCACATGCAGGAGACAATCAGACAAGGGCAAGAAAGAAGTTTTAGCCTCTGCATGAAGATACATTAATGCCAAAGAATAAGGTGAGATTAGGTGCTCACTTTTTATATAGGAGCTCTTTGAGTTCTGGCCCGAGTACTGTAGCATCTTCTAATTACCTAGTTTTCAACTCAGCCTCTGTGGGGCATGGCAAATGCAAATTAAAATACCTCAGTCTCTATTTGTGTAGAATTTCATAGTATCATAGAATAGCCCTGGTTGGAAGGGACCTCAAAAGTTTGTCTGGTCCAACCTCTAAATTTTTATTTATTGACTCCTCAGTAAATTGGTCTGTTTAGCTGTTTAAAATACTTTTTGTGTCTGTGTTTATTTGATTCCAGTTTGACATGACAATTACCAAAAGTAGCATTTAAATGACTAAGGTATTTGCAAAAGAGATTGCGTGCATCTCCATTTCTTTAGGCAAAACAACAGCACGATCTTCCTAAGTGTTGGAACATCTCAACTGGAATTTCTGTCTTAAAATGTCCAGTTATTTCCCACTAATTTGTAAAAAAGTTTCTAAGAAAGAGTCCTTTGCAAAAGGTTCTCAAATAACAAAAAGCCCAATAGCTCTGTTGGATTATTCTGTTTGCTGCAGCTTGTTACACCAAACACATGCTCCCAGACAGGTTATACAGCTCTAGGGGCTCCCAGATTTAAATATTCTCTGGCTGTAGTTGATATTTCTCTGCTTTTAAAGTGTTGTAATGCTGCATTCTTTCATGATCACTCAGAGTTGAATCACACTATCACTTTAGCAAAAGAACAGCCTAATTAAAAGTAAAAGGTGCTTTTTGCCATTTCATCCTAGACGAACAACCGAAATGGAAGAATAAGAACTTCAGAACACTAAGACAATGTAATGCAAAAAAAAAAAAAAGGAAATCCAACTTACCCCTCAACATGATGTTTCACAAAGGAAAATAATCTATTGTTTTTCCAAAGACAATGGCCCCAACTGTACATCTCTTGTACAACCATAAGTATAGCAATCCTGAAATTATGCTAATGTTGCACATGCCTATCGATTCCTTCAAGTTACAAGAGCTAAACAAAGACAGAGAATCACACTCTGACCCCTTTAAAAACATCAAAGTGCCACACTGTCAGTCACGAATCTTCCTTACAATCCAACTGTTGGCGATTATGTTACAGTGCAACTGATTATTCATAATCTGTCCTGAAACTACAAATTATTTATTGATTTTTCTCTAATATTATCAAGTTCCAAAGAATAATTACTGGTGTAATAGTTAGCCAAGTTGTTATGAGAATTGTAAGCCCTTTTGGTTAATGCATGGCATATGTCTGAGGCATTCAGCTAATTCACATATCTGTCTGCACTATTAATAGAGAAGGTTACATGCCAATTATCCAGGGTTCAATCAGCCTGTTAGGATACAATAGCTGCAGTGTTCACACACTTGATGTGCCACATTCCTCACAGACATTATAAGCAGCTGGTCCAGATAAGACCACTGGGGCTTTAATATTTAGGAATCACTCCTTCTTCCAACCTGGATTGCCACTTTTTTATTGTTAACTGAGGTTCTTTTGTTACCTCTAATCTCTTTTTTTTTCAAATTATTTTTAGATTCAGCAGTATTGAAGTCAACTGACATTTCCCTCCTGTTAGGAGGGAAAACAGTCCATTGTAAATGGCGGTAGCAAACCCATAGACACAATAGATTCAGGAGTTCTCCAAATTCCCCCAAACTAACAGCATTCTTCTGTTGTGAGGAGGCAAGTTAATACCTCCCGTATCACCCAAATCTGCAAAAAGGGGCACGTTGAAAAGACTGTTCCACACTAAATGCTTAATCTCATTTAATTATTTTGCCTGCTTTACTTAAAACCCCAAAATAAATTAAAAAAAAAAAAAGAATTAATTTAGACCGTTATTTGTTCTGCATTTTCATTTCATTATTATATTTTGGGGGATAGTAACTTTAGAAGAAGTATTCTTATTTAGTTTCACAAAAGGTAAGAAACAGCATGCAAACAACCAATTTAGAGTGCCATGTTAGTGAAGCCACTGTGAGCTCGATTGGGGATTTCACCACATGAAAACCAGACATTCATCTGTTCCCATGGAGATATTCCTTCTCCCAGTCAATCAGGGAGCTGTTCAGGTCAAACAATAGTCAGTGGTTCCTTTTCTCATCTTACAAATAGATACCCCCTCCCTCCTCCTCTTTCTATTTATGGGTATTCTCGATAACATTTAAACACCTACAAAACAAGCAGTTATATTTTCAAATTATTAGGAGAAAGTTTTTTCTGAGATTTTTTCAAGCTTAGAGAAAAATTAATAGGGGCCTGAATTAAACAAAAATGAGGCCATCCTGGGTTCCTGAACTTTTTTCCGCAATATTTACAATATTAATATGAAGATAAAATTAAGATCATCCTCACAGGATTTGAGCATCTTTTGTTGCCAGGCCACCCTAAAAGAGTGTGAAACAGTCTGAGATAAATGCGTGTAACTTTTTAATTGTCAGAACACAGCTAAAAGAAAGGCAACACTGAATAATGCTGGGGAAAGTGCAAAGTCTGATTACTTACAGAGCCATTAGCTATTTCCTAAAAATAAAGCAGCACACAGAATGCAGTTGTACAACACGGAACAGAAGATGGAAGTGCTGCTTTTAACAATGCTGCTCCTGCTCAGGTCGATAGGGCAGGCTAAGGAACACCACGTCAGAGCACGTAGGTGGGATGCTTCGCTACAAAATCAGTCAATTTGGAATTACATTTTTTCCTCACTGTTGCCCATTCGTTTGCACAAATTTGTGCATTTAAACATATTATTATATAATTCTGTGTGTACTTGTAAAATTATATACTTTTATATGTTATTACTTAGGAAACTACAGGTGCACTTCTTCTACTCTTAAAAAAAATCCTTACCTGAGATGTGATCAGGTATTAAATTTTCCTCTCAAAATGCCTCTGTATTCCTAAGCCTTGCAAAGGCCCTAACACTTGAGCATGCACCGCCACCCCACCTGAGGACAGGCACTCCTGAAACCAAGCTGTTTAGCACCTTCCTTCCCCTTATTGACAATTTCAGAACCTGCAGACCATTTTTGGCAGAGCTGCTGAAATTTCTTAATTAGTTTCTTGATTATTTCATCACAGTGATGATTAGTCCCTTGTTCTTTATGCAAATAGATGACTTGGCAAAGGAGAGAGAACACCCAAACCAAGGGAAAGGCAAGTAAAATTCAGCACATACCTGCTGACAGCCTAATCCTGGTGCACCTGGCCCAGCCAGCAGGTAAAAAGACAGATACAAAAAGAGATGTATTGCACAGTGCAGGAATCAGAATCCTGTCTGGTGTTATGCTGGCAGGATAGAGGGAAATAAGTGTAGGCAACACAAATGCATACGAAACTGAAGTTCATTGACTTTCCTCAGAAAAGAAATTCCTTAAAAGAGGGTTTGCACTGAAGCTTGTGCCTGAAAAGCATGGCACAGCTTTGCGTGTACATGTGTAAAAGTGTCAGATACCAACACCCTGATATCTGGCTCAGTGGCCATGCCTTTGTAATGGCAGTACTAGTACTTAATCACTTAATCAATATTAATGTACGAAGGGAACTTCCTAGATGAAAAAGAAAAAAAGAAACAGCAAAGATATCACACAACTCTCCTCCAAGTTCCTCCTTAAATACCATCTCTACTGGGAGGCACCAGCATCTGTTCGAGGGGACTGCAGAAGCCAGTATCCTAATACTCTCGCTGTCACGTTGTGCTTCCCCTGGTTTTATTCACTAATTGTCTCCTACACTCGGAGGCTGAACTGCTGAGGAAGGCTGTGTACACAGTGCCTGCTTTTAGGAGAGATTCATAGCGGGCCTCTTAGTGTTACTGTATTACAAATACTAAACAAAGGTACGCAGCCCCTGCCAAGGGTGTGCTGAGGCACAATCTAGCCCTTATAAAGCACGGCAGCGTCCACCGATGCGAGCGGGTAGGATTTCACCGTGGCATTACCCGAACTAGAAATGCATTCAGGGCAAAGTGTAAAGCACAGTTTTTCAACGTGCTCTCTTAAGAAAACGATAGGAAGGAAATCTTGCAGGGTAAGGAGAAGACTTTTGTTCAGATGAAATCTCAAGAAGAAGTTTAAAGGAGAATTGGCGTTCAGCTCACTGAGTAAGAATAGAACAGGAAACTGCAAATGACACCAGTGGTTTGGATTGTACGATTAAGTAACTGCCCTCCTTTTTAATGAAGTCACTCAAGTACGACTAAACAGCAAAGCAAAGCAGTAAAGTCAACAGAGTTAAACTCTCTTCACTTTAAACAAGCCTGGCCAGTTATACAGCTTCTCAGAAAACTGCATTTTCATCCCCACACTGGGAGATTTCATTTCTCTGAGCGATTGGGCTAGAACAAAGAAATGTGAGCTCAGAAACGGCTCCTGAACCGACTCCGTAAATAACCTGGGGGCGCGGGGGG
>Ga0065711_1029786_pt1 | contig 34822 bp, 13 predicted proteins | sample Hoacrofraction12_FD_59098 | JGI IMG/M metagenome (GOLD analysis project Ga0065711, IMG submission 59098) | Hoatzin crop microbial communities from Cojedes, Venezuela - Epithelial fraction 12 v2 (version 2) | ecosystem: Host-associated > Birds > Digestive system > Esophagus > Crop | place... | reverse complement strand
GGGGGGGGGGGGTGTCACATTTTCCTGCTTTTTTAACAGTTTTTTTCAATTAATATTATTTTTGTTTCAGATAAAAATTTTCCAAATGCACAGGTAACATTTCATAAACTCTTCCAGTCCATACTGACTCAGTACAGCAGCACCTCGCAGAACAGTTTTAGGAGAGGATCTATTACAGAAAGCATGGTAGATTAGTTTTTACTGAATGTCTTCCAGGGTCTGCTCAAAAGCCTCTGGTTACTGGGCAATATACAGACCACATTATTTCCACCCACATGAATTTGCACCAATGTGAAAGGTTAATTTTCATGTAAATTGCATGGGAAATGGAATGCCGCCCCAGAGCTAAGAAGGTAAGCAAAAGCAAATACAGATGAATGGTATAATCTGAGATAAAATAAAGGGAAGAAATTAAGTAGGATGTTGTAGTTAACAAAAATACCCTTGAAATCACAAGACTTATCTGTGCTTTGCAGAATTTCTCTCATATACCAACATCGAGGTCCAGATTACAATTTCCATAATTTACTTTCTTCCAAGAGCAACGTCCAATTTCCTGAGCATTTATTTTGGTTCCATTGGGCATATTTGTGAATAGGGTGCTACATAACTTACAAAAGTGTAGTAGAATGTAACACATTCACTGTTACTTCTACAGCAAAATGATGACACGACTGTTGTAAGGAAAACTATGCTGTCCATGACCTTAAATACTTAGACTTCGATGTGAAACTGAAAAAGAAGGAAAGTAGGTTGTGATATTTTTCCTTTTTAACTCTGTACATCCAGGACAGAAATGTATCCCAGCAGAGTCTGCAGAAGATGCCATACCTTCATTTCAGATGGAAAATCTATACCTCCAAGACGCTAAAACTTGGTATTCTGAACCTACAAAGAAATAATTCTAATGAGCGTTCCAGACACTGATATATTTGCAATCAAAGCTACCTCTGCAGAAGGAATTGCGACAAATGGCAAAGTGAGACCTGTGCAAGGCAGAAGGAAGAACTGGGAGTAGGGCAATTAAGAAGTAGCAAATAGCAAACATCTGCAAGAAAACTGCTGATTTGTGGCTGAACAACCTCTCTTACTAAGCCAGATGGTTCATTAGCAAAAAGCATGTGTAGATGCCAAAGAAGCTTTAACTCTGCAGTGACCAACACCTGTATCTAGTGTTTTCAGGAGTGTTACAGAGACAGGGCACTCCAGAGATGTGTCATGTAGTTTAGTGTCAAGGGTGGCAATACCGGATCATGGGTCTCCACTGCAAATTCTATCCTGTAAATAGCCCTGACACACATGGAGCCTGGGAGATGAGACAGCAGATTATTTTTAAAGGAATAGCAGATCTGTTGCTTTGTAGCAGCACCTTACTGTCCTTCGTTGTTCCCTCTCCTTTTATAACCTCTTCCCACCACCCATCACGTTCCAGGGTAAATGTGGTTTTGCACAATGTCCAGTTTGTTTCTTTTTCATTTCTCAAGGCACCAGACACTCTCTCTTTAACTGTGCTTTTACCTTTCTCTGTGACACTGGTATCAGCTATGAGGAATGCTCTGTTATTCTTGTGCTCAAGGCAGAGACTTATTTTTGGCTTTTTAAATATACCACAAGCTGTGGCCAAATTTCCAGTTGCTCTTTGCACTCACTTTAGTCTCAGCTGTGGGTGAATGAGCATGTTTGAACATCAGGCCCACCCAGGCTCATACAAATGCTCTGTGACAAAATTTGGGCATCTGCGTTGCAGCAAGCATAGAGTGGGTAGAGAGATTACAGCCCTCTTCCACCCGGAGAACATCAGCATTGTAGATTGTCCATGAAAGGAGGCCTCTGAGAACACCTGGGGTTGGTATCTCCAGGACCATGTCTGTGGGACTCAGCTGATTTCGGGCCACTGTCACTACATGTTTTCATAACATCACATATAGCTGAGCCCATGACAGGCATTTTTGTTTGTCTTTCTCAGGCTTTGTTCCCTAGGAGGTTGCATCTTGTGTCTGCCCAGCCATCTCCAACCATTTGCTTCTTGGCCATGGCCAGCTTTTTGGAGATCTCTACTCTTCCCTTCTCCCAGAGGTCCTTTTCCACTTCACACCAGAGCCTGCCTTGCCCTAGATGGAAGAGCTACTTCAACAAGCACTGCTCCTCAGGGGACAGATCGAAGAGATGCTCAGTTCCACTGGAAGCACTATAAGCATTAATATAGGTTTCTTAATCTCTCACTGCAACTTTCCCCTGTGTCCCAAAAACATGGTGAGGGTCCTCCTTGTGAGGAAAAGAAATCTCTGTTTGTACCTTCCCAAGGCCATGTTCAAATGAAAAAGGAAAAGACCTGTGGACTGAGGGACAATGGCAGTAATTTATAGTTACTGAGGGTGATGGGATACATTCTATCCATCAAAGACAAGTAAGTGCTTAGTAGATACTGAGTCAGGCTTGTAACTTCCCACCAGATGGCAAGGACGCCCTCTCAATAGCTGAATATGCTTTGTCTCATGCCGATAGCTTTGTGCTTAAGGCTAATATTATATTTAAAAGTATTCTTAACGTTATATCAATATAATGCACTTCCTTCACCTTGCTGGAGGCGTCTGTCTGGAGTATTAATGGCTTGGAAAATCTGGCACCATCAGCAGTGGTGCTGTTCTCTTTCTTTATTCTGGAAGCGGTGATACCACTTCCAAGAACCTAGATACCCATGAAAGCTAGTCAAACACACACACAAAAAATGCATACATCTGTCTTCTTTCTCCATTTGTGCTAATCTGTCTGCACTGCATCTGGACATTATTCTATCATGTGTTTTATATGTCTTTTGCGTAGAAGCCTGAAGCACAAAACTCACTTATAGTCTGCACACGCCACTCGGGGATTACTCGCAATCTTTCTTCCTAATCAGATTCTAAATTCAGAAAAAATATCCTGATCACATGTAGCTGGTCTTCCCATTGTTCACTGAAAATCACAGTGTCATTTGAATATGTCTTTATACTTTCCTGATTGGGCCAGAGAAACTGAATGCTGAAAAACAACTACATCCACTGACGAGATGACACTATTCTGAACTCCAAGGGTGGAAAGGCCAGATTCCCTGCTGCCCCACCTTCACCCTTCTGGTTAGAGGGATACACTGAGGTCCCTTGGTTAAAAACAGTGAGGATATAGACATGGGAAATTAGCAAATTTAGCACTTCATCAAATATGACTTAGATTTGGATTCACATTTACCTACCAGAAAGCCATCTGGGTTAGGACATCATGACCTGTCTTTCCCTCGGGATATGGAATTCCTTTGTCATTTCATATTTTTACATCTCACTCAGCTCTTGTTTGTGACTAGCAGCCTCTCTGGGCTTTGACCTTAATTCAAGGACCTTTTTTTTTCTTATGTATAAGTGTCTAGGTGTGATAACAGATGCATTTGCTTCATCCTTGAGAGAACACATCCCTTAACTTCTGTACCACGTAATCTAGAGGTTTACGTTGCTGTACTGCCCTTTGATTTCCTGTTTGCACTTTCTCTGATAACTTGTGTGATTAGGCTTAGCTTGGGTTTACAGAGATAAGGTGCTACTCAAATGTCTTGGTTTTCCTCCCTCCCCATGCAAAACTATTTCTTGCACTTGTGGCTCAAACAGTCTCTTTTTCAGTGTTTCACATGGATCCTTGCCATTTTGCAAATAGCTGGTACTCCAAACTTGCCTGTGATACTTGAATTTTGTTAGAATTCTGTCCCCTTTTCTTTGACTATACCCTCAAGGTATAGCCCCCATTCAGCAAGGCCACCTGGAGATTTCTCTTCTTCCTCCTCACCCCAGTCTTACAACCCAAATGTTCTTGTTGGCTGCAGGCATTACAACCTTGCTACTGCCTCCTGGACAAAGAGAAGGGTGTCAATAAATGATCCAATTGTTGTGGTCTAATTGAGAAGTGCCTTATCATGTCCTTTGATATCTGACTAAAACACACTACCCACTCATCAGTTGTGTTTGATAGGTTGACATCCTTGGCATATGAAGAGCCAGATGCTCTTTGAAATAGCAGAATTCTCTTTTATTAGGCATGATAGAGAGTTAATCCATCATTCAGCAAACATTCCTTTGTGCAGTCACACTCAGGAAATACCTTAGTTTTGCTATTCATATTTTGGGATAGCAAGCAGCATAATTTATCAGCACCTGCATTCATGGTCACATATCTGACAACTGATTCACAGCTCTGAACCCCTCAATACACACATAAAGATAATACATACCTAATCACCAGTAGCTGTCTTGTTATTGTTTCCTTGGGATCTCAAGGATGTTTATTCATGGGCTTCCACGTGTTTTCCTATCGCTTTGGCCTTGCTCTGAAGTCAGTAGATCTGAGCCTATGTCATCAACTCTATTTCTCATTGTCATCATAGAATAATCATTTGTATTTCCACCCATTTTCACTGAGACTTGATCAAAAACAAAGTCACTGTATAGAGCTGTCATAGCTTTCACACACCAGCTTTTTTCCATTGTGGAGACAAACAATAAAAAGCCGTCACACTGTTATGGAAGAGCAGCTCTCTGGGACCCTTCTTTTGTGCCCTGCTTCATGGCAATGATATTTCAACCCCATCTGTAGAACTTTGGCTCTTTGGCCCTCTATTTTGCCAGTCTTCATGTGTGCTTTCACTCTTCTGACATACTCTCCATCAGTTTCATGCCACAATATGTTTCACAGTTTCTCACTTCTTCACTGCGATCAAAAGCTGAAGGTGCTAGTCCTTTCCTCCTCCTCGCTCATACAGTCAGCATCAGGGAGCAGAGCCAGGAGAGTAATTTCTCCTTAAAATGCCATTACTACTGTTGTGGGGTTTTCATTCCACCATTTTTAGAAATGTAGGACACCTGATGCAGCACTGGAGCTGGCCACAGTAGAAGCACCTTAAGTGTTGAGATGCCAGGGAGAATGATGCAATCGTCCAGTCATACATTAAGGCACAATTAACCTTTGGCTCTCTTGTAGGTACAAGGAAAGAAAGAAGCAGGACACAATTCATTTAGGCATTTCTATACGTAAGTTTTCTTAGGAGGTGGGACAATGAAAATATACAGTGTCAGCCTAAGAAACTACAGTCTTAAGACCACTCAATCAACAATAGCATAGAGATTTAATATATAGAGGAACATATAGTTCTTTCCTCTATTTTAACCACTAGATCAGATGGAAATTAATCTATTTACAACTAAAGTGCAAAATATTTCATAATTCTAAAAAATTAATTACAAATCTGTGTATCACAGCAAAGATAAATTTAATTGATTGAGAAACCAACCATGGCATGAGAAGGTCTTACACTGAATAGTGAGTACCTAAGTATGCAGAACTGGGTATAGCTTGATCAATCGTATGTTTATCAACAGTACCTATTAGAATACAGAGTTGAGATCCTGCCAGGTATACAAGATACATGTTGAGGACTTGATTTGGCTGTGTAATATTTTTGGCTGACAAATATTTTCAGTGAAGTGTCTCTCACACATACCTCTATTGCCTTCAGCTGCATGGTACAGCAATACAGACTACTGGTAGAAGGCAGTTTAACCACATATAACTTTTATTACACTGTATAGTGAGACTCTAACTGTAACTTCTTTTCACTAACATGCTAATGTCCCTGGTACGTTCACTGTATGCAGTGCAAAAGAATGTAGTGAAAATTGCCATTCATGTGCAGGCAGGTGGAAAGTGGCCCCTTGCAACTATTAGCTGATCTCTATCAATATAAAGACCCCCTTGTGTTGTATTTCCCTGTGCTAACAAGCCATATCTGAGTAGCGAACAGGGACAAATTTGTCAAAACTCAAAGAGTATTTGATGACCAGACCCCAGTAGCCTAACGTTTCAGCAGCTATGTTCTGTAGCAGAGCAACTCCTGTTGACACTTCAAGAACACACGCAGATCTTTTTGCAACAGCAGTTTCCATCTGCAAGAACATTTTTTCTTGTAGCAGTAGCAGTAAACAAGTGCTGAGGCAACAATAAACTTCGCCAAGGATTACCTTCAAATGCAAAAATGGGTTTGCTCTTTAAAGAATCTCATAATAAATGCCAAAGCCTCAAAGACTGGAGCCCAGAACAGATTCTATAAATGAAATAAGTGCAAAACTTTCTCTTTAAATCTGACAACAACTGTAAGCAAACCACATAACTTTTTGGTTTCACAGATAATCCATCTGAAAACATCACTTGATTCTAAAAGTAGCTGGACAACTCTCGCTGGTACTGAGCCAGGGAAAAGCCAAGTTTATAAACGGCTTTGTCAGTGAACAAATCGGAGATTTGTCCTTTGGTCTGATAACGCCAACAAGACTGATAAACAACACCCTTATCAACATAACAAATACAAGTATCACAACCCATTTTACAGTGGAGACTGTAGGAATCTTTAATATGCCTGTAAAATACTATATGCTTTGATCTATCTTTTGTAAAAAGATGTATGATGAAGAAATTGGGTCATTAGCATTGCTGGAGCATTGGAGCAATGTAGGAGATGAGAATATCACTGCCCAATTTTCTTCAAATTCTTTTTCTTTCATCAAGACTTTTATTGGGAACTTCAGCCATATCACCAGGTTTAAAGCACACCTATACGGTTGAGCCAGTTCGCTTTTCCAGGAGACATCTTTCCATTTTTATGATTGCCTGCCGCACTTTATGAGGCTGAAATGGCGGATGGTCTCACAGTGGCATTTCTATTGTGTTCCAAAACTCATCAAGTCTGCTTTGCTTAAACTAAGATTATTATCTTCTTTGCTCATAACAGCTTTCCTGGGCTAGCTTTGCCTTACTACTTAAATTTCTTTCCTCTTATTGTTACACTGCCAGTGTGAGAGTCTGAGAGTGGCTGTCGGTGAGCTGACTTGATGAGGCATGTCTTGGCACCTGCACTCAGGACAGCGCAAAGCTGATCCCACGTGGTATGCGGGAAAAAAAAAAAATGCCTTGCTCAGTTTCCCATGCTTTTGGAAAGGCTGTTCTCATTGCAATGCATTTCCTTGTTTATGAAAGGAATATGCTTGATTATCAGGTCATTAGTGTTTTAAAATTTCCTGTGATCTAAATGTTGCTCTTGCAACAATTTGTCAAAGACAGATTGTCACTTGGAATGATTTTATGTATCAGAAAACAACTAGAGGTAAGAGGTAAAAGATCTCGTAAGTTAATTATTTATACCTGAATCAAAGCAAAGACATTAAGAACCTAGTATTTTAAAAAAGAAGTTAAAATACTTCTGTGTTTAAGACAAAGAAATGGCATGTCAGGGATCCTGCCTTCTACTTTGGGTTTTAGTGACTCTTTCAAGTGTGGTTTTAGTCAGATTACTTGTGCACTGTGCTGTGGACTTGCTCCCTGCAGGGGCATTGGCAATCTTCAGCAGGTCACCTGTTCTATGTAAAGCGTGACAACAGCTAAATACTGGTATTTGTGAACACTGGCAAGAGCTACTAAACCCCAACCAGGAGGCAAAGCTGAGTGACATCCAAATTCTGCAACTTCCCAGGGACTGCAAGGCATCTGAAGTGCTACTAGGAGGTGGATCCTTTCATTCAGCCTCCTCAAGGCTACATCTTCTTTTGCAGGTAGTTTTGTCCCAAGATCAATACAAAAGTCGTCATTGATGGATATAATGTTGAACAGCCATTAAATAAAATGCACAAGTCATCAGTGGAGCTAGCACTGGAGCTCCAGTTTGCTTTTAACTGGAGAAGTGTCCTAACTATGGCCAGAGAACCTGATATCTTCTGGAAACTCAGAAACAGCCCAGAGGTTTACGAGGACCAACAACCACTTTGGATCTTTGGATGTAGGTGCTGAGCACCCCTTTGGTCTTCAATTATGTTTATGAACCGTGTTCTGACGCCCTGAAGAAATGAAGGAAAAAAACAATAAGTGCAATATCCATAAAGGTACTTGAAAGATTAGTTTCCTCATCTCTAAAATCGGTCTGGTAATCTATACTATGTATCATGTGTCGCTGTGTCAGTGCTAACTGTATCATTTTCTTGCCCGTGCCCCTTACAGATGCACTGCGTTATGCAGTGCTCTACCTGTTTTGATGTATTGCTCCACAGAAACTGAGTCATTATCTAATCATATGTACAGACATCCAGAAACACTCTTGAAAGGATTTTGGCTCTTTGATTTCTTCAAATATTCCCTTCAAATGAAAATTACAATTTTTCCACTCCACTCACCGAGTGCTTTAAATGTTAAGTTATATATAATCTTTCCCACAGGGGCTCAGGCATTAGCTGGTATTCAGGCGCTCCTGAAGCTGTTTCAAGAGATGTTGATGGCAAAGTAGAGCTTCCTTGTCCCAGTCTCATTATATATACGTACATTTATGTACATGCAAGAGAAACAGCCTTGCAGACTCCAGGCTCAGAGAAGAAGAGGAGGCGGTGCTCCAGGCACCTGAGAAGATTCCCCTGCAGCCTGTGGTGAGGACCATGGTGAGGCAGGCTGTCCCCGTGCAGCCCATGGAGGACCACACTGGAACAGATATCCACACTAAAGTTCATGGAGGACCACACAGGTTATTCCACCTCATTTTGTAGCTTTTCTCACTTTTTCCTGGCTTACAGCCACGCATGCATAACTATAAGGCACCAACCCTCTACTTCCATACACTCACCATACATTCTCAATGAGCTCCTAGCTAATGACAATGAAGCTCAGGAGGACTCAAAGCAGGTTTGCCTTGGGCTTCATTGACTTGAGCAATAGTTTCCACCTGCTTCTAGAAACTACTAGTAGCTATGGCAGTTACATAGATACCTATGTAATTTACTATTACATAAAACCACCACCTTGCTGCTCTGCTGTAGTTGCCCGGTTGTTTTTTCACTCTGGCAGAGAGGTGACTAAAACTCCCTTCAGCTTTTGCATTGTAGAGGGCACTTTTCCCCACCAGCCCCAGTAGCATAGGCTTCACATCCCAAACTCTGCTCTCTTGATTTCCATTTCTGGAACTAACTCCCACAGGAATTTTCCACTGCCTCAGCACGTCTGTAGTGTGGAGATGTTTTTCTACTGTTGTTCACTCAGTCAGCCAAAATGTTTGTGAAAATAGTGATCTTATAGAAACGATGGGTCCTAAATTAATGAGGTATGCTGCAAAGCAGAATCAGATTTCAGACTCTTTATACTCAAAATGTCTAAATCTCAGCTCTGACCTGGCAGTTTACTTGACCCCATCAGCAATGAAGCCAACAAGTGGAAAATTGGAAGGGCTCTGACTTCACAAGAAGAGTCAGAGAACTGTGTCTCCACATGCTCACGTTAGCTGCCAGCATGCAGATGCAGCTCCCAGCTGGAGACCAAATCTTTTCAAGACAGACTTCTGCCGGTTCCCAAAGGAAAACTACGACAATGTTAGACAGCTAATTCTGCTGTTTACATTATCAGCATCAGAATACATATGTATTGGAACAACTTTAAACCCAAAGGTTACATGAAAGATTAGGCTCTGGACTGAAAAAATAGCTCCAATGAGCACCAGTACAACTGTTTCACAAAGCCAAAGATCATGTTTAGACAACATCAGCCAGTCAGCAATTGATCTGGAGTAATTTTCTTTCCAGAGCAAGTTTACTGCCCACCTGCTCTTCTTTTCAGGCACAGAAAGCTGCCAAGATGCTAAAGGAGGGCATTCACCCAGACCAGTAATCGCAGCTTGCTGGAAACTTGCTCCTGAACAAATCACCACCAGCTGGCACTCATGGGACTGCACCAGCAGCACACACTGCACTGCAGATCTGATGGGCCCCAGGATTTGCCCGAGACACTTATCCTCAGACACAGATGCTTTCTGAGGGAGTTGCTCAGCTTTGGGAATCTTCTCAGCCTCAATCTCTTCTGAAGAGTTGCTAGTCAGCAAGCAATGCAAAAATAAATATGTTTCAGTAAGGTAACTCATACGTACAGACTCATGAGTCTGTAAATAGAAGGCATTCACCCAAAGTAACTGGTGATATATCTCTGACTCCCTCCTATAATATTACGTAGGCAGGCACACTTCTTCAGAGCTTTATTTCTAGGAAATACTTCATAGCATCACAGTAATTTTCAGTTTCTGATTACATAATTCAATTCTCCCAAATTTTGTCTTCTTTTTCAAGTAGCACTGCTGGGAAAGTTAAGAAATACAAGTATATTAAATTCTTATGGGCATTCTCACAGGCACAAATGCCTATATAATTGCCATATTAATAAATTAATAATTAATAATAAGGTTTTTAAGTATTTGGGTACCCTCTGGACTGCTAAGATTTCTGGTACTAACAGTATGTCACACTTTAGCACCAAAATTATGATGTAATTTACCAAAAAACATTCTCAATTTTAACTAAACCATCTTTTTAGCAGCAATTTTAGTGTTCGCCACAAGTTTCAAGTTCTCAAATGAAGCAATCTGCAGGAACCTGTGCAAAATCCAGACATTTTCTCATACTCCATTGTATGCACTGGAATATTCGTTTCAACCTTATCAATACAACCTTTCAGTTACCTACTGGATCGTCAAAAGGGTGTGGTTAATCAGAGTAAGGCTGCAGAATATTCTGATTTGTGAAGAGTTTTAAAATGTTTATTTTTCATCCTATTTCAGGGTGGGTCCACATTTCTGAAATTTCAGCATCTCCTACACGGCAAGATTTCAGTGCTTTGACCATTTTACTGATTTGACATTTCTCAGAAGCTACAGTCTCATGTACAGCTACACCACCGTGCTATATAGTATGCATTGGGTCTAAAGGGTGTAAGTGTTCTAAAAGCATTTTGGAAACACCATTGCTCCCGTAAGATATATTTAGAATGTTCCTGGTCAAAATTAACAAGTATTTCTACAAGCAACCATGTGACACTGCGTATTAGAGGCTAGAAAGAATGACAGTACGTGGGCTCCTCTATCTGAGAATGGTAGTATCAGATTAGTAACAAGATCACTGAATAAGCCCTAGGACAAATTCTTCCAGGGAGGTCCATCACTGCGGTACCGAGACTCATTTTCATGCAGTGCCCCTTGCCACTGCACTGATTCAATAAAGCACTTCAGCATGGGGGCATGCATGTGATTTCTGTTCAAAATCAAGCATAAGCTTAAACCAATTAGGATTCCAAAAGACCTGAAATCAGGAAAAAAACTTGTTGCCAGGACCTCAGCAGAAAAGGCTACGAATCCTATTTCTGGGTAATGTTGCTGGAGCTGACAGGTTAAACTCCCTGCTACATGGAGTAAGGCAGAGGAGGGAGGTCTGTCCTTCTAGCACAGAACTTCAGAAAAATTGTGTAGATGGAAACATAGCTTATCTGCTACCTCTCCACTACACTCCTCCAAGTATAAGCCGCTATGTGACCAGGGAGCCGGGAGAAAATACAGCAAAGAAATTAATTACAAACTGATTACACGTAGCACCAGTTTCATGCCTTCTCACCATACCACTGGGAGACTTGGACACGCATCTGCACATCTCAGTTCCTGCATACATGCTTTTCTGGTTACATCTACCATGATGCTGCATTACACTAGGAACACTTTTGTTCTCTCTTGCTATCTCTTTTTGACTTTTTTATAGTTTAAATAAGAGTACAGAAGCACTTGAAGCTGACTTAAAAAGGTGGGGTTAATGAAAATCATGCAGATGGTGAATGGTAGAAGAATGGTTCAAGGATTTACATGCATCATAGTGGAGCCACTGCATACATTTCCATAACAGTAAGTGATGAATAATAAAATGTACAAGTTTTATGTTTTAATTATGTCATCATCTCTGATTTAATATTCTTTTTGGTGTATTTTTTTTCTTCCTTGCCCACAGTGCTCCTTCCTTCATTATTTAGTTCAAACGATAAGTCTTTTTTCACCTTTGGGAGTTCTATTTATACTTTTTTCCCTTCCTGATGCAAAATAGAAATATGTACTAAGAAGCCATCCCAGAGGTGATTAGAGTCATTCATACGTAAAGCAAATGGAGTAATATCTGGAGAGGACTACTAAGAGCATATCACTGTTCAGGAACCTCTGGTTTTCATCTTTTTTCCCACAATTTTGCCCCCAGAAAGAAAACTCACATTTGCCAAAATAGATGGCAAAAAAAAATGATGGTGCTATTTGGTCAAAGTCTTGGAAAATTGTTCTCTTTAGGCAATGGCAGTAATTTGAATTTTATTGCTTACCTGGCAGACGGGCAATCCTCAGGAAAACCTGCTGGTGTGAGCAGAAGTGCTATTAAGGCGGATCCTTCCACACCGAACACAAAGAGAATGTCTACCTTTCATTTCTAAGCAAACTAGACCAAGATTTATACTGGAGGTTATTATCTCTGTTCTACAAATGAAGCCCAGTGTAAGAAAGCCCCAAAATAGGACATAGTTGCCTAGCTGTCTTTTGGACCAAATTTTCCATTCTCCCATTAACCACTGCACGCAAAATGGAAATTGAGGCAGAGCTGAACTGCACTTAGCTGTCGCCTAACCAGAGAAGCATTCAGATTTCCTTCAGCAAGAGATTTCATCTTTTCAGTTTGTGGAGCCCAAGACATTTTTCAGTGAATGTCATAAACATGACTGTGACTTGTTGTATGGCTACTGTAAACTTGCCTTATTTTGAGACCCGGGGAATAATGCAGGGATTCCCCAGGGTCTGTGGAGCAGAGCTTAAAAACGTCAGCGTCGGGTGCTTAGTTTTCTGACAGAGAAATTCTCTTGTTGCCTGACTGTCTCTGGCTAGCATCGTCTAAGTGTCAATAATATTGAATAATTTAATACCCAGCATTTACACCTGCCTGTCTCTTAGTGGGATTCAGAGACTCGGTGCTCCTCCATCAGCTCCACCTACGGAGCTTTTCCCAGTACACTTTCTTTGGAGTTTACCTACTGAAGTAAACCTGAGCAGATCAAGGTAAACATTCAAATATTTTGAGTTAGGCCAAAGCTATTTAAACATAGCCTTACTGGAAGATTTTCAGTGTCTTTTAGACGCCACCTTAGTCTTTGGTAACTTATTCTCTTATTTAAATCTAAATACATTAAGATACTAATGTTGTGAACTAATAAACAAGCTGTATTTGCCAAATGTGACAAATTTATTCTAAATTAATTTTAAGCCTGTAGTTTTGACAGCCCTCGATAAAGGCTTAAACAATTGTGAACACTGCCGTGTATAACAATAGCCAGGCCTGGAAACTAAAGAAAGAAAAACAGATGGAAAGAGGGCCAACAAACACAGATTTTTTATGAGGGACACTGAAATGATTTGCACATTAAGAATTCATTTTATAAATAATTTTACCTTCACAAATGCATTTGTCTTAACCTTTCCAAAAGGGATCATTTAGACTTCTTATGTAAAAAAAAAAAAAAAATCAGCATTTAAAAGGGGGATAAAACGAGCTAAAAACTAAATCCCATGCTGAAATGCTCTGTTTGATTTATTTGACCTGCTTTGTTTCATGTTTGTTTAAAAACAAAACACCCTAAAATACTGTCAGTTAGGAATGACCTGAATTACCTGTTCCTCCCCATGCTCTTCCATTTTTTTCAACTCAAATGAACTTGGGAAAAAAAAAACCAATTACTTGCACAGGCATGTTACAGCCCTCAAAAAGTTAGAAGCCACATCTCCCACAGTTTAAGATAAGGATAAAAGGCAGGCAGGAACTTCCCTTTATCATCCATTAGATGGGAGGGAAATGCCCCGCTCCACATGTGAATGAGGGACACACTCTTTCTCCAGCTCCCGCTGACTGGCTGGATCCTGGGCTTGACCTGAGCTGTGAGTACATGTCTCTCACCTCCACGATTCAGTTCCTTCTCTACAGGTTCCATTTTCCCTGGTCAGGACTTGGGGCTGGAAGGGAGGCAAGGAGAAGAGGGATTACCATCCAGCTTTCCTTAACGTGAGGCAGAATAAGGAAGAGTCTGATTTTGCCATTCAACATGGATAGCATAGTTATTCACATGAAAACTTGAAATCTGGTTTAAAAAAAAACCACCAGAAGAAATCAATAGTAGTTTGCACTCCTTTTTTTTCCCCTTATCTCAAATGAAAATATAAGGAGAAAATTGAGAATAATATGCCAGAAACTAACTTTCTTTCCCCTGTTTAAAGTGCAATATTCTCACTGGGATTGGAATGTCATCCCAGATGGCTTGGCCAAGGAACATATGCCAATAGTCTAAACCTCACTGTATATGATTTGACATCTTGACATTTAGCAAACTTAGAAAACGTAATTAAAAGAGACATAGATACCGTAAAGATAAGCCTTATTAATACTAATGTATCTATTTTCTGTCACTGTTTTCCTGGAGTATCTGGCAGCGTGGAAGGTAGCTCAGCCTGTATGCAAAATATCTAAATTCATACAGTGCTGCATCCTCACTAGCAAGCTTTGCCCGATCCTGGGCATTTCCGCAATTCACTTTACCCAATCCAGACCCTGGTGAAAAATGCTCTCAGGAACTGCAGCCTATGGTAGGAGGCAGGAGAGCTCAGAAACTCACGTGACAGAGCAAATATCTGTCTGCACCTCGTGAGCCTTCTCTATCCTCTGATAGAGACGAGGCTGAGCGGGACTGCTCAGCAGGGGCAGAAAGTAACGAGGAATCAATCCAGGACAAAGGACTATTGTGGAAAAAAATCCCCCATGGCATGACAGCCACCCCTCTGCTGCATACCCCCTCTGCACAACATGCTTTCTGCAGGTGATGGTGGGCCTGGAATGGTACACCTCCCTTGGTGTTTCACCTCAGGAGTGTGCTTCTAATAGCAAATGTCTTGACATACCCCACCGACCTCACTTTGGCTTGCACCGCAGTGGGGTTTCAGAGCTGAAATTTGGAACTCAAAACTGAAATGAATTTGAATTTAATTCTTTCTGGACGAAACTAAACAAGAAGGTATACTCCAGAAAAGCACCTGCATCAAATTAATTACTTTTCAGCTCTCAGAAACACAATTTCAGTGCTCACAATCACATAAGAATTAGTCTAAAGTAAAAACTCTTGAAATGCATTCAGTGTGGATATCGGGTCTCATGGCATTTCACCGTACAGACCTTGGTCCCTCTGGACCACAGCAATGGCTAATGTAGACATGTTAGCTAGCGCATCAAGGGAAAGAGAAAGACTCGGAGTCCCTCAGGTGCTTCGCCTAAGTGTCTGAACCATCTTGCAATCAGATTTCAAAGCACTGAATATTCATTACAATGAATTCAATCAATCTTTATTGTATACAGAATTGCCACTGTAAAGTATTCTACAGGCAATTTCTGTAAGTAATTTTTATTGCAATTTCCATTACAACTGCAAATAGAAACTTGCTCTTAATGTTTTCATAGCAGGCTCCCACTTGAGCTGTTATCATGAAATATGTTTTCTGTCATGAAGTGCTGAGGACGGCATAGCACAGATGGGATGGGCAATATACAATTATTTAGGAAATGTATCCTATTACCAAATGGTTGACATGTTAAAAATTAGGGGAAAGGGTGACAAGATCATCTTACAAAGAGGATGCAGAGGAAGATGGATTACTTCTAATGAGAGTTATTCACTGATTTATTTTTTTTTTGCTTAGAGTTAAGACTCAAAAGACTGTTAAAAACAAAACAATAAATTTCAGGTTTCTCTTTTCCCGGGATTCTGTAGAACTTCGGGAGACACCAAAGGGAGGTATCCAAAGATTGCTCTGTACAACACTCCATCAAACTGCAGCTGAAAACATACAGTTAGTTATCTAATGATCAAATTAATTATTACTCTGCTTTCAGAAACATAATTTTTGAAGGAATTCCTAACAATTTCCTTTCGCTTTCTAATGTGACTCACGGAGGATGCCAGTCTAGGCTACAGCTGGCAACAGAACTACTTGATTAAGCAGAGTGACTCTGGAGTGTGCACTGATCTGACGCACGTGATCTAAATAATGAAACATTTTGTCTCTCTAAATGGGAATGCTTCTAAACACACGCCTAAATCAAAAAGCATGTGGTCATGCTGTGGCAGTGTTCCAGGGATGCAGCAATGGTTACAAGATGCTCCTTGTACCTAGTGCTGGCACAAAATTGGACTTCATATGACATTTCAGTACAAATTCTTCTGAATCAGAAGACAGTCCGCAAAAAAATGCCTTATAGGACAAAAAGATACTAGCTTATCACACTATATTTTAACAAAGGGTCACCATCCTCAGTGGGAACAAATAAACTTTAACAATGTTACTGCAATTGACAGAAGAAGAAATCTCTGTCTCATCACTTCACAGACACCTTCCTCCTACGAAAGCGAATGCTGCTGAATCAACTAAACTTTCCAAATAAAGTGTATAAGCTCATCTTCGTTTTAATTGATACAACCTTTTTATGTTTACAGTAAAACTAAATCAGTTGCGTATTTCTCCCCCCCCACCTTGAATAGGGAATTTGTTCCCTGGAAATGCAGAGAAAGAATTTTCTATAAAATCCAATCCCATCTGATAGATTTGTTGGCAAAATTCGTATTGGGTATGATAAAGATTATTTTTGTATCTACCTTCTCTTGTTCCTTCAGGAACAGTGAACAAATGACCTGAAAAACACCTCACAGGCTACCAGCAGCAGCAAGAATTATTGGTTTTGAAATAGAAAATTAAACTATTCTAAAGTTAAAGATTTTCACTCCAGATAAGGCCTCTGCTTTGTTATTAACAGTTCTGGAGAAATGCATTCAAGATTTTCTGTTAATCCATAATTCCTATTTACTGATATTTGGAGATTACCATAGGGCTCTCCTCTGGGATGTTCATTTACTTCTACTGTTAATGTGAAAAACCTGCATGTCTATTTATCTGTCCAAATGGTAAATAGCCAGTGTTTAATCAACAGTCCCTTATTAAAGTTCACTACATTTCTGTGAGGTTTTTTTCACCCGTCCTATTATCAAAAATGAATCCAAGACATTAAAAAAAGAAATGAATGGATCAAGATTTCAACTGACTCACTAGCAAAGCTGCAATTGTAAGCTGCAACTTCCTGACATTTAGGGCTATACACATTTCCACAGATCCCCAAGAGAGGGCTAATATCTGTTACCTCCCTCTTTGTCAAATGGCCAAGGAAGACCTACAAATCAAAAGTTTCCTGTGTTGTTTTGAAAAACCTAAGCATTTTGCCTCCTGTTGTCCTGCTTAGCTATGAAAGATTAACTTCACTCATTGCTCTAAACAAGTATACATGAAGGCTAACTCCCCATGTCCTTCCACAGAGAAATTTTTGACTAAACAACAAGGATGTCCTTCCACAGAGAAATTTTTGACTAAACAACAAGGATCATGGTCTTCAGTAGAGGAATAATGAATATGAGTCCAAGTCAGTGAGGGAAATGATGTTTAATTTGATGCCAGCAAGAAGCTTCCTAACGTCCTACTTTCTGGCAGCACCACATGTTCACATTCTGCAAAATTATCCAAGAACAACCTCCTGGAAGCACAAGAACAACCCATCCCCTACAAAGGGAAAGGACGAAGCAGAACAACCTGGACTTTTCTATGATTCTACGAAAATCAGGATCCCATTGCAACATTAGGAGAAAAAATTAACACAGACGGAGGCTGAACCTGTAAAGAGATGATCCATCTGAAATTATAGTATCAAATGGAGAAAAAAAGACAACAGAAAATCAGAAGTATTGGTAAGCCCTTGAAAATGTTTCAAAAGAAGCTTGAGAGTAATCTTTAAAGCCATTTGCACATATTACACAGTGAAAAAATTCCCATAATAGAATAAGAGGTACCATGCTGTAAAATAATGAAAACGACTATGGCCTCAAGCAGAATACAGGAAAGATTTGATAAACAGGAAAGTGCAGCAAAAACCAAGCTAAAACCAGCCAGCTCACATGATGGGCTACGAACTATCTGACAAGGGTTTGACGGCGATGCTATACCCAGGACTCTCAGCCTTTACTCAATCCCTGCCTTGCCAAAAGAGTTTTATTTTGTGGTTACGGGCTTATTGCTATTAAAACCAACGTGACAATGTATATTTATACTGGAGTTGGTGAATTACAGTTAAAGATCCCTTGTTGCAATGGTCTCACAGGTGAGAGAAGACATCCTTTTGTGTGCATGAGGTGCTATGAAGTATTTGCACTGAAAATGTCATTACGTTTACATCAATGAAAAATGCTTAGTATGGCTGAAGTGGTTTGGGTGGGGGGTCTTGGGAGGGAATGGAGCAAGAGAAGTCATTCCTGAAAGACCTTGGAGGCAAGGTAAAATCCTGAGAATGGCATACTGACTTAAAGAGCAACAGGGCTAATTTACTGATGGTTTAGTAATTGTCAGGCTTCAGTGAAAGCCACAGAAAACCTTTAAAATCTCTATAAAAGTGAACTGTTCTAAAGAGGCTGTCATTGCTGAAAGGAAAAATAATAGACTAATGGGACTAATTCTAAACCCAGCAGGTCTGGAGGTGAGTCCCCACAGAATAGAAAGGGAAAGCAATCATGTCAGATGAAAGAGAACTTATATGGGAAGAATATTCTGCTGGGTACCATCAAGCCGATTGTGGACTAATGCACATCTCTCGTTGCTGTCACTAATTTAAATAGGCTGAACATTCAATCACTGTTACTACGTTGTCTTTTTAGCTGAAGGTCGAACACATGGGCATTGAAACCTTACCATTTCTCCTGTACATGTCAAAAAATGGACTCCCCTACATTTGGTATGTAATATTGCACTTCGTACCTAGAATTGAAGGATGTATCTGAGAAAATGTTGTGTATGGGTGGCAATCTCTGTCCAATGAGTAGGGATTCATATCAGCAAGGTAAGGAATGACATGTTCCCTCTCATAGAGCTTCCCACTATGGACATACCTGTACGGCAAGCTGCGCCAGGGCTGTGGTCACCAGTGACCAGTTGTTTTTATTGTGGGTCCTATGATTATTTCTCATAAAACTGTACAATGGAAAACAACAGAAGTCTCTACAGAGCTTTTCCTTTATGCAGTCCGTGATGCAGACATCAATAAAAAAAAAAAATCACGGAGCAGAGTCACTAGCGGGAAACCTAGTCATAATTCTGGGACTCCAAAATAAGAACTCTCTCTGCTCTGTACGTTTCTTAAAGAATCATATCATAATTTAGGCTGGGAGGAATTTAGGTCACTTAGGCAGACCTCCCAGAACAGGGCCAGCTTCCAGTTTAATGAGATTGCTCAAGGCCTTTTCCATGAAAGTTTCAACTATGTCCAAGAATGGCAATCAACAACTTTCCTAGGTAACTGTTCCAGCCTTTCCCATTCTCACTGCACAGAAATATTTTCTTTATATCTTTCTGGAAGATTTAATGTTTCTATATTGACAGTAAAAATTGCCAAGTATCATCTTTTCAGATTCCCAAATAAACAGATTTAAATAAACAAATGCCCAGCTATTTGCTAAAGCTTGCAGTGTGAGATGGAATACAGTAATACATTTTTAATAGCATATGCTTTGCAACAAAACAAAACTCAAGAACCCTTAGGATTCCTGAGTCATTACTCTCCCAGTCTGAACAATGGAACAGAGATGACAGATCATAGCTTTCCATCCTGCTTTTTAAAGAAAATTAAAAAATCCTTCTTTGGATCCTTCAAAAAAGGGGGGGGGTGTGTGATGCACCATGTTGTAGCTCCATCTCCACGACAGGACATGCAGTATGCTTCATCAGCACTCACCAAACATTCGCTGAAGTAGATTCAGATAACAGGTTAGAAATTATTAAAATTGTAATTATTTTGTATGTATCCCAGTGCCTTAAAAAGACACAGTTCTGCTGCAGACTATCCAGCAGAGAAAAGCACAAGGGTTTCTGTCATATTTAATCAATAGTACACTACCCTTGCAGGCATGGACTGGTCAAGGAGGAAGAGAAGCAGTAAGAGGACCTCAGATCTTCATCTCCTGACTTATCTCCCAGCACTGGGCTATGCAGATCACAGATCCAGAAGCACTGGGTGGAGGATCTGCTGTGGGGACCTGGAGAAGGCTGCAGAGTGGTGTGCCTCCTATCCCAGCAGCACGAAGAGGAAGAGGTGCTCCACCACACACTGGGATTGCCTTGCCCTGCTTCTCCCCTGCCCACTGGGGGCTGTGGCCACCTCAGAGCCAGGCACCACTGCCGGGCATGCAAACAGACAAAAGGGCAGAGAGAGACAGCCCTGGCACAAGTAAGTACTACACAGCAAACAATAATTATTGCAGATCCAAGCAGCGCATAGAAATGCGCTTCTCTACGTGACTGGTTTTAATTAGGTCCAGTATCCATGCCCGTGTTATGACAGTGCTTAGAGCGACCATATACAAATCAATGCACATAATGTCACTGTGCCTTTTGTAGTCAAAAACTATGAGCGATTCAGCAATTGCCAAGCAAACCAAGAGTACTGGGATAAAGTAACATGATCTTCTCTATAACTATAGATGTTTCCTGAATTAATTTCTGTTTCAACAAGAACACATCTCTTAAAAAAAATTGACTTGTAAAGGTGGCAGTGACATTAAAATCATCACAACCTTTGAGAAATAATTCAGATGATTAGCAACCTCCATGGTTAAAAACATAAACCATACTTACAGCCTGAAATCATGTTTCATCTTCCAGTCTCTACCTTTCTTTTACACCTGAGTCTTCTAAAATGAAGGTCCTTTTATCAACCTTTGGTTCCCCATGCAAAACTACACTGAAGCCATTTTTCTTCCTCCTCAGGGACCTCAACGGATTAGTCGACCTTCTTTTCCTAATAAGGGGGTCCTGTCCTTACATCTGTTGATGTTTTCACCACTTCATGTTTCCTCAAGGACATTTACATAATAGTTCTCTTGAATTGTGCTTATTACTCCAGCAGCTGAAGCAGGGCATACCATGGTAACAGGCCCACAATTACTGCGGTGATCTCTGGCAGCACTACAGTAATCATTGCCATGTGAATGGGATGAACACATTTACTGACAATCTCAGGGAGAAAATCTGGAAAATTATTGTATAAACACACATCATTGTCTTCCATCTTAAATTCAAATCCATCTCAGACAAAACACTAACTGAACCAAATAGTTGTATTTTAAGATTATATATGTATATAAAGACGTAATCTGTTTTTATCCCATAAAAAGAATTATGCAATGCAGGTCTAGAGATATAAAAGTGTAAAAGCAGACATTTTCAGCCTTAAACAGTATTCCTTTTTTTTATATTTCTCTCTCTTACTAATGTACAAATGCTGCTCTGAGACACACTACAGAATGAATTACAGAGGAGCAGGCTGCACCATGGCAGTAATGGGAGTGGGACTGGCATATGAATGCCTAATTTTGCAAAATACAGACTGCTTCTAACAGTTCTGAAAGGTGTAATGCCCCCCACCCAAGGCTGCAAGGATCCTCGGTGGCTCCCATTGCTGTCACCTGAATGTGTGTCACTCCTGTTGCTTCCACACTACAGAATTTCCAAGGTATCTGCAGGAGGTTTCAAAAGAACTCCAAATTTCAAAGCGATATACAGGGGGAAGCACTGAAATTCATTTGGGTTTGCTTTGAAGCAAAGACCTTTAGGCATGAACCCCAAAGCTTCCTAAACTTGAGTGAAGCTTTCAGGAAAGCTGGCTGAAGTTAGTTAGCCAATGTTAGGCAAGCTTTCAGTTTCAGAAGCCACTGTAAGGAGTTCACAACATTGGTATCGCAGTGCTCTTACCTAAAAGTAAAATACCTCTGTGAAAGTGTAACCTTTAGTATAAATCCAGAGTAAACCTATGGAAATATGTCTGCTAATGGCAGCTGGTCAGAACTGCCATAAATAACTTTATAATTATGTCCTTCAGGGAGTCAACAAACTGACTTTAAAAGCCTTTGCTAAGAAACCAGTGGAGCTGCTGAGCATGATGATTAATATTTCCAGTTCAGTAAGACCAGGGACACAAACATAGGAGACCTGTGAAAGCTGAGCCTAGCATCCGCCTTGGGATGTTCGGCAGCTAGCTTTTTGGGATGCCAAAATCCTTCTAAGCCAAAATTCTTCAGAGATCAGCTCTGCAAGCTTCAGCCAAGGAGGCCACAATCCCGACTTCCTACCAGGGATGAAATCAAGTCCTGAGAGCTGGAAACGGTGCTCATCAACTGCAGTGAAGGAGCTGTGGTGTAGCCAGGTCTCTCCTCCTCCCCAGCCCCTGCTGCCTGTCACTGCTCACTCACGGACTCCTGCTTGGGCTCTCTGCAGTTCCAGTGCTCCTGCAGGGCGCAGAAACATGGCTTCACTCAGGATAAGCAAATAGTACATGCTCTCTGCCCGGGCCTTGACTCTTTGTACTGATATCTGCAGCCCGCAGGACTGAGCCCAAGCTTATTCACGGCATACAATACTTTGGCTTGATAGCTGGCACCCTAACGTGCAGAGGATTTATGGCACATGAGTGTGCATAACAGAATCAGATTGTTATTCCAAGAAATTGGACCCAATCTCATCTCGACAAAGCTAGTGGTAATTTTCCTAATTAATGCATTGGGACCAGTCCTCAGGAACTATACTGAAATGCAGTTCTCCATTAGCCTCCGCGGGCTGCAGTTTCACAACATGACAATTATTGAAATATCATTTCATTGTAAAAATTACAGTTTTAAGCTGTGTTATGGGTTTTGACATTTGATAAATTCATGATACATTTTACTACATGTTCCTGCTCAGGTGTTAATGTGCAAAATCCCACAAATGCAACAAAATACAATAAAACTTCTGACTTAAGATATTAATTAGGTGATTAAACTGTCACACAAGATTTGTTTGTCCTTTGTAAATTACTAGTTCAATCCTCACAATTTATAAGCAGAACAAATCATAAAACAAAAGGCTTGGTTCACTAAAAAAAACCACTAAGCCTTCACACAAGGCCAAAGCAGCCACGGAAAATTGATTTTCTACAGCATACTAAGTCTTGAATAGGCTCTGCTTTGTATAATATTTTTTATTGAGTGAAGCCAAAACTCATTATAGCTAAGACCTTTAGGAACAACGTGTGTTTGCTCCATTATTTTTAATGTCATCAACATCACATTTTAATCTTATGTATTAAAGTGGGAAGAGCACAGGTATATTTTCATTTTATTATTACCAGGGTAAAAGAAGAAGACTACGCCAAATCTTTAGTAAAATGTGGACCATGGGAGAAGGAAAATGATTATTCATTATTTCTCACAGGATAAGCCATGGGTAAAGAAGAGGTTTAAGGTAAAGTGAAGCAGAGCTTTCTGTACAGTGTACAACTGTGGAATTCATCGTCATTGGATCTAAGGACAGTCACCATATAAATAGCCCTAGGCAAATTCAGGGAACGGGACAATAAACACAGCATTTCAGGTGCTGCCTAAGAAACCCCTCGACCAGCGATCACCAGAAGATGGGAAGCCCTGAGCAACCTGGTCTCTCCTCAGAGTCTGGCTTTGCTTTGGCCAGCAGGTTGGACCAGAGACCTCCTGAGGTGTGGTCCAACCTGAACTGTGCCACATGTCTCTATACATGCTCATTTCTTACACTTTTAACATCCTAGCTGTATCAGAAACAAGTTAGAGGGCTACATGGACATTTGATTTGAGTCGGTATGGAAGTTTTTACACCATGTCAATAGACAAAATTGTGTCACCTGATCCAAGATATATTAAAGTCAACAGTCTTCAGTAGCTTCTCTGGTCATTGGATCAGTCTAGTTAATTTTGCCAGGACTATCACAAAGAAATTCTTCCAGAAAATACTCCATAAACCTGAATAGTAATAGTGTAGGGCTGGGCAATCTGCAGTTTACAAACGGTACAATTTACGATCCACGCAAAAAAACACCAGCTGCTCACCCAGCTCTTGGCAGAGATGTGATCTCCTGGAGTCACAGTGCTTAAATCCAGAAGTGCCATTTGTGATCATCTAATCTGGTCTACTTATCATAGGCCATTACCTTTGCACTGAGCTCAATAACTTTGTGTTTGACTTAAATACATCTTCCACAATGACATCCCATCTTAATTTGAAAATGAGAGATGGGGAATCCATCTCTTCCCTTCATCATGTATTTCAATGATTAATCACTCTTTCTGTTAAAAATGGGCACAGAATTTCTAATTTGAATTTCGCTGGTGACAGCTTCCAGCCATTGCTTCTGTAGCACTCAGAATTTTCTTATTGTGAATATGCTCACGCATTTTAATGAGGTCACCTCTGAGTCTTAGTTTTAATTCACTGATATGCCAATTTCTTTATTTCTCATGGGATGAGTTATTTCTTACAGCTCATGAATCATTTTGGTAGTTCTTTCCCTTGCTCTCTCAAATCTTTGAACAGTTTTTTAACTATGAATATGAACTGGATACAATATTCCCTTTCTGTGCAGAGAAGACATCTCCACAGTCCTGTCATGAATATGTTTATCAATGGACAGCCTACTATTGATTGGAGCATGCAAAGTGGATTCCTTTCAATGAAACAAAACCATATTAGAAGACTGACAGTTAGTAGATGAGAAGACCTTTGATATACGAAGGTTTAGTTGAGTACCCAGATTCCTGAGTAAAGAAAACAAATTTCTTAGTGAAACATGCTGACTGTCAAGCTGTGGCCTTTCAAAAGTCACATTACCACCCGACCTCAGCTTCCATAACTACAAAACCAGAACAAAATCGTGTTAACACTGACACACCAGGAAAAAGAAAAGATTGCTTGCTGTGTTACCGTCATAGCAATTCCATTCTTCACCACAACTGAAATTTTCAAACAATTATGCCACCTTAATATTAAAAAATTTATTTTATGCTATAGTCCTTTTTCCTCCAGTGGCTATTCAAAGCAAATTCTTAGATCCTAGAACCACTGCAGACATAGTAAAAGCTAATATCCTACTGCTGCAATGGTGAGATACATGACTACTGAGATAAAAAAGGGCATGGGCTGTACTATGCTAGTTCAAACCTAATGAATTTTGCAAACTTTTAACTGATGAGTCTCGCTTTAGAATCACTGCTGCCATTACTGATGTTTTATAATACCAATGTAAATGCACTGCTGAATTGAAAATTTGAGCTCTCCAAAATGTGCTTTCTTTACTTTCAAAATAATTCCTTTTCAGTAATAGAGCTATACAGTTTCTCAGAAGTGACGGATGCTGCATTCCTTTTGCTGCTCAGGATTCTTATCATCCTTTCAGACAATTGAATTTCTTCCATTTGTAAAATCTATTACCAGAGGAAGGATTGAAAATAAACCCCAACAACTGCGAACAGAACTGCTTTGGTAATACAGGAATACTTCATTGATCTATATTAATACCTAGGAATCCCATTAAAATTTTCTATTTACTTAGTCTTAGGAATTAGAACTTCAGCAATATCATGAGAAAGCTCATCAGTGATATAAATTAATTATATTCATACAACAGATTTCTGTAAGATACATTTCAGCTTGAACTAATTTGCTGTTTAGATGTTTGGAAATTCCTTAAATAAATCTGACCACATTAAAAGTCTAAAGGCTGATTAACCACAGACACTGAAGAAAACGATCACAAGCAAAGCATCTTTATCCAAAGAGGTACTTTCTAGACTGGTTCCCAAAAAAGGATCTACTTTAAGTCAGATGTGAAACAGCATTTGTCAGTGATCTAAATGGGACTATTAAACTGATGCTAGCAGATACAAAAATACTAATAAAATTTGTGACTTCATAAATAATTATTTGCAGAATGACTCAGAGAAAGTAATAGCCCCTTCCAGACTTAAAAATTTATGAACTGATGACATTCTATTGATTGCATTTACTGCACCTTCAATAGGTCTAATTAATGAAACTCTTCACAGAATTAAACATAGTACTTAGCAGGATGACATGACACCCCAGTTAAGAATATTTGGTTCATTTCTTTTATCAGTTAACTTCAAATCACTACTACACCGATGAAGATGTAGGTGGTCACTGTAACACACTGGAACCTGTGTCACAGATCTGGAAAAATAAATTCGTTCTATTTTGTGAATAATATAAATTTGCACTTTAATATGTTCCAATACAAAGGTACAGATCCAGAAACAGGCAGTCTAACATAACAGAGAACAATAACCTGGAAAGCAGAGTCTGAAAGGGATCTGTGGGTCCCAGCGGAGGAATGGCGTGAACTCTTCAGCAGCTACACTATGGCAAGAAAAGTTAATACATTTTTTTAATACATTAAAAGAAAAGAAATAAGTAAAAGCAGAGAGGCAGTTCATTCCTCTTGATAAGGACACTTTAGAATAATATGTTCCTGCCTACTACTCTTTTTTTTAAAGATGTTAAAAAAGGACAGAAAAGGAGTAAGAAGAGCCATAAAGCTCAGGCCTAAGATAATGCCTTAAAGCAAGAAACCTGAGGGGCCAGATCATCTTGGATTTTTCAGGAAAAGGACTGAGAAGAGACTGGGAACTAAAACAGAAAAAGACACAAAGAAAATCAGAAGATGGACTCAGGAGGCAGAGAAATTCAAATTAAAAACTATACATTTTTAAATAAAGATTATTGGATTTTTCATCTCAGTGCCTTCAGGTGAAGACTAGATACCTTTCTAGAAAACTTTTAGGAAAATATGAGTCATTTTGTCAAACAGTTGTTGGAATGTAATAGTAACTTAGCTAAAGAAATGCTTAGCTAAAGGAGATCAAAGTTTTCTGCCTCAGTGAATCCTGTTTCCAGAAATTCACTGCTAACCAGGCATCCAACAAGCAATTTCAGAAGATCCACATCTTGAAAGAATGGAACTTGATCCTTGCCTAACTGTTCAACCTATAAATCCAAAAGCTTAAAGTTGTCATCCTGAAAGTCAGATTGTTACATTTGTGGTACCCTCCTCATATGTCATGATCTCATTTGACATATACACTGCAATATTTTAATGCAACAGCCTCAAAAGGAGATGAGTCTTAGTTTTCTCAGTTTTGTGAGCTTCAGTCAGCACCAAAATGTTGCTTATACTTCAGAGATGTGTTAGAATACCAAGGACAGGAAAAAGTTTTGGATTAGCAGCTGGATTGTCCACTACAAACCATCAAACAAATGTAGCATTCTAAATTCTGAATTTCTGGTTAATGGAATATCTCTAATCCTTAAGTTGACTTAATTCTAAAAGCTACCAGCCTTTGGAAGCTGAAACTCTACAGCAGTCCATAGAATACAACCATGGCTAGCAATAGCAGCGCATATTCTTCTGCCAGTGTGGATTCCTACCTGAATCTTCCCTGGAAAGGGAGTTCTTCAGTCTCCAGCTTACAGCCTCATTTGTTTCCCAGGAACTTCCCTCAGTCATCTCTCTTCTTTACCCTTCAGGTAAAAGCAGCTTTCATGTGTTGAGTGAAGTGGTAAACTGTAGGATACCAACGCTGTGACCCACCGTGACTTCCGTATCTGCCAGCTTCTCTGGAGAAACATAAGTAGTCCAATCCAAAAACCCCCACTTCAAAGAACTTTTGAACAATTTGAATTTAAGTTTAAAAACCAGTATGGAAATGTACTCCTAGCCAGTCCCATTCAGCTGCTGAACTGGAAGTTTGAATATAATGTGATTTTCCATGTTTGGTTATTACAATGGCTACTTAGCACAAAGTCATTGACAAAGGCCGGCAGCTTTTGCTCTTTTTTCCCTTTTCTAACTAAAGTTAGAGCCCTTACATGACTTGAATCTAATAGTATTTGAGTGAATAGGAAATCAGAAGTCAGACAGGAATTTTTCAGCCCGAGAAAAGATAAAAGTGAGTTACTGCTTTAATTGGCTGTTGAATTAGCTCATATGAATAATAGCTCATGGTCTTTTCAAGTTCTGTGGTTTAATAAAACTGTATTTTAATTCTTTGTCTGAAGATTTACTGGAAAAGACTCCTTCCTCCTGGACATAGTGATTACATTCAAACTCCAGACACAAAAAAAAAAACAACAGCTATGCAAAGCAAAAAGCATAAATGTATAGGCTGCTAGTAGTAGCACTGTTTTTTTCCCACTTTCTCCATGTGGCAAAGACAAAGATCTGTTTTAATTACACTACAGAGCAAAAACTGAGGGGGCACTTCATGACATGGGACTGCACCATATCAGCTTTGCAGAGCTGCATGTAAAAAGAAAAACAAGAAAAGGCAAAATGGGACAGAACAGACATATGTCAGTCAGTGGATCCATCACCCATGTCACAGAGCTGGAACTCCAGTGGTACCAACAAACCTGGGGAGAAATTTCATGTGATTCAAAAAGCAGGTGCCAATTGAGCCCCATACCTACAGTAACTGCAAACAGACACTACCAAAAACACTTCGTGTGTACCAAAAATCAAAACAGAAAGCCAAAACAAAACAAAACAATTCTTTATTCTCTTTGAATGATTTTTGTTGTGAGTTACTAAGCCAGTAGCTCTCTACCTGCATGAACTCTCAGTATGACACCTTTTTCTTTGCAAACAGTAGCACTGAAGATGTTCATCTAACCTCCCACCATGCTGTTAATGCATTGCCGCTATCTTCCAGGGCACCAATTAAATCTCTACCTAAGCACTATTTACCCGTGGTGTACCCAACCATATATTCGGAGACAGTGACTATGTGGGGCATAGTGTGGGGCAAATTCCCACAAAAGACAAGAACCTCCAAGAACTCCATCACCTTCTGCTCTCAGCACGAAGTGGACTCATGAACCCTACACATTTAAAATGGGAGTATAGGCATTAGAGTACTCTTCACAAACCTGAAACTCCATACTAGGCACACAAACAACCCTGCCCTATAGACAGAAGGAGGTACATGGGGCATCAGTAGATTGTTTAATCCCCCTCTTGGAAGTCTTTCCTGTACATCGGTGACAATAACATCTTGTATCTATGTATTTTGACACAGTCTTTAATAACTATTTTTGCACAGGATCACTGCTTCATTCACCAAACAGCTAATCAATATTTTGCTTTCCCCTCATAACTCACTGTGTGGCCCATGCTTTGTTTACTGCCCATTATTCAATTGTGTTATGATGGCAGAATTATTAATTTCCTCCAGGGCTTCTCAATCGTGCTCTTCGCTTCAATATCCTAGTGCTGCACAAATGTAGATTAATTTGGCTTCAGAAAAATCCACAGTAGCAAAGAAAAATACAGGGTGTGGAGGCACAGAAAGATTAAGGGCAGAGGTAATCACTGATTTCAGATGTTCTGTCTGAGGCATCATAGATGTAATTTTATTTAACAATACTTCAAACACAGAGGTTGCAGCATCAGTCACAGGTGTGACTGTTGAGCAAATTGGATTTAGGACTGTAAAGGTGGTCATTAAAAAACAGATAATTGGAACCTATTAGCCTACTAGAGGTTCCACATACGGGGACCACAGAACAAGTTTAAGTGGCTATATGAGCACTAGATAGGAAAAGTCCAGTGCAACTGTGCATTACTTCAGTGACATGACCTTCCTTTACCCCCCCTTGTTTCATTCACTAATGACTTCCCAGCCGAGGCAATAAACGAGGCAGGAGTCACTCCTGCACAGCCTTAGTACATCCCCAGAGCAGGTCCATCCCGCACAACGCTTGAGCCAGAAAACTTGCATAAAAACAATACATGATGACACACATATCATAAGGGGACCGAATTAAGGTTGCCAGGCAACCACCCCCCCACATCTTGCCACACATCCTTGTCCTTCATCTCTTCAGCAAACAAATGCCAGGCCCTGTCTCACAACCATATTCTCTCTTGTCTGCTTCTGTGACCCTAATTACCCGTGCTCCCAAAGGCTTCTTGTTGCAGTTTCTTTGTCCAGCCAGTACCAGCTTTCCCTCATTACTCCAGTCCTTATTCTGTCTTTGTGTTCTTCATAATTAGCATCTAGTCCATTCCATTTCCTGTTTGCCTGGTCAGTTCTCAGTCCCAAAAGATGAGACAGATACTGTTTAAAAAAACAACTGCGTGCTCAGTGAGGAGAGAAACTTCAAAGATTTTAGCTGTTAAGATTTTAGCAAGTGTCTCCAAAAGTAGTATAAAGCACCATTTTTTCTAAGGCATTAAAATGTTGCCAAGTTTAAGCGGATTTTTAGAGTGAAAAGACAGTCCACCCCTCTGCTACCAAAAGAAATGCCTGTCAGATTTCAATTATCTATTTCAGAACAGGACATGCTACTGCATTTCCAAGAAAAGATAACCAGAATGAGCAAAACACTGTCATATTGCATAAAGTTTATCCTCCAAACTAGCTAAGACATCTCAGTCGACTTCTTTTCAGACACAAATAATAATCAACGGGCATGCAACACTGAAAATGCCAGATGAAGATAATGAAGTCTGGCAAAGCTGTGAGCAAAAACAGTTGTTAAATGAAATTTTCTTTAAATTTTATAATGGGCTAAGAGCAAGACTAGAAATAAAAAAGTTCTCCTCCACTTCATTCTCAAAGTGATCTTCTGCTACTGTTTCCCTCTAAGTGTGAATTTCACCCAAACGCAACTAATATCTTCAAAGCCTATTTTATCTTTCCTCATCAAATTTTTCCTTTATCATCATCTGTTGTCTTTATTACAATAAATCACTGAGTAGGTCAAAGTAAATTTCAGTTGCAAAAAAGTATAGATGATGAGTGTGAAATCAGGAACTGGATCCTTGTTTGAGAGACAGCAACAACATAACACCTACTGTCCTAAAACTCACATATCTATGGATATGCCTGACTACATAGAGAAAAATGGTCCAGAATATACTTGGAGCATCAAATGGTCTGTTGGTCTTCTCCAAGGGGTATGGGACAAAAGCCATGATGAAACATCTGGTAACTGGCAAACTGTCACAATAAATTTAGTCAATCTAAAGAAGGGCAAATACAACAAAAGAAAGTTAAAATAGTTGTGTACGTGTCACTGCAAGCAGTATGGGAGACAGAGCAAAGTGAATTTGGCCCTTTGCAGCGTACTTCTGTTGTCTGTTTCTTATTACACAGGGCATTTTGCTGTTCAGAAAACAGGAGTCAGCAAAACAAATCAGAAATGTGCAGGTATATACCTCATTTCAACAGGACATGCAGAGGACACTTTCAAACTTGGCCTTGGAATGACTCATGATTTAGATCTGCTGAATATTGGCGCTTTTGTTTCTCCAGGAAAATTTCACTGTGAATCTCTGAGGTGCGGTGGATGGCATTGTCCCCCATCAGCCTAATCTAACTCCTTCTGCATCATCTACTTGTCATCTCCCATTTTAAAAGGAGAACTGGATCTGGTATTCTTCCCTCCATTACTTTTTACTTTAAAGAGTAAAGAACCCTATGATTCCAGGACTGAAAATGTACTTGATATCGCACATCTAGAAAAACATAATAGGTCTTGTTAGCACACATTCTTAAAATAAGCGAAAGAAGATGCCTCTTTACACAGCAAGGAACCGACTGCCACGGGACATTGTGGACATTGTAGAAGAAAGAATGATCCATCAAGGCTTACCGAGTAGGAAACCCATATCAGGCTCCGGCATCTCCTGAGAGCAGTCAGTGGCTGGAATGATCCCTGGGGCGAGTACGGCATGTGCTTGTGCTACCCTTAGTCTTCCCCCAGTGTACACCTACAGCCGGTGATAACAGGGAGAGGCTGGACTACTACAGTGTTACTAAACATGTAGAAACCACAGGAAGGCCTCAAACTGCATACACTGGGAGAATAATAGGAGCTGTATCACATATGCTTGCCCTCTGCTGCTACTCCTCGGCCTGTATTTATAGCTGCTCTTCCTACATGGTTTCCTATTTCAGAGACACGTGTCAGCTTTTCCCTAAAAAAAAAAAAAAACCAAGACTCTACCTGTGAATGGTGAACTAAAGTGGAAAGAAATTAGGGAAAAACAAATGCAGGAGAATATGGAAGTGGAAACAGGAAGGCAGAGGAGTGTCAAAGAAAGCAGCGATTCACAGGGGGACATCAAGCTGAGCATCTCTAACAGCACGTTTGTGAGCACTCTGAAGGCATGCGAGGACCTGGGGAGGCTGCCCAGTGGTGGCCTACCTGGAGATGGGTCAGGATGAGAAAAATGACATAGGCCCACAGGCACTGGGATTCCCCTTCAAGTTGCCTCCTCTAAAAGCTGGTGGTGACAGGTTCACCCAAGGCAGGAACGTCACTGACAAGAAAATCCTCTTATCTTGTGAGACCTTGCAAGCAGAGGACAGACAGTTTACAGGCTACTGGATAGATGACCCCTTTGGTCTGACCCCACACAACAGTTCTCATGGTCTCATGAACATGCTGTCCTCATGCAGAATCGTACAATTGGTTTCCGCCTCAATTTCCCCCATCTTCTCCCACAAGGCCTATGGTGCTTTATGTGTTCGCAGCACAGGACAGAGTCTAGATGCAATCAAGTCACTACCATCACGCGGCCTTGCACAGCTCCAGCTCACGTCTCACGGACAAGGGTGTTGAGGGAGATCTCATTATGTACAATCACCGTGTTAGCATTAAGCCATTGCTTACAGATTTCTAGGAAAATAAATATCTGCAAGTACCGTAACACCATTATTCAGCTTCCCCACTGTGATCCTGAACGCTGCTGAAAGGAACACCACGTGCAGCCGTGCAAGCATAAAAGCCTGCAGGAAACCGGGCGAGCACTAAAGCTGTACTGCTCCAACGTGCATGCGGAATGAGCAGCGGCTGAAATCGCTAATGGGGACATTGTTTGCAGTGGGCTTATCAAGCCACTATCAAGCTTTAACAAGACGATTTTTAGATAAGCTATGTCTAGCAAAAAAGCGAAATTTCAGAAGCAGAGAAATGCTAATAGAAACGTTAACAGCGTGTTACTGCTTTATAACTCCAGTGTTACGTAGGAAAATGAAAGGATAAGAAAAATATAACTCAAGAAGAAAAGGGTGACCGTGCTTCAGATGTAAGACACAGCTATGCATATGTATCAGTGCTCTTTCTTTCTCCCTACGTTTTCAGTACACAGCTAATCTTTTCATCTGCACAGTATATTTATAGCCTTCCCCAGAAAATTTCAGAAAAAGTTACAAAAAAAGGCAAAACATTACAAAAATTACAAAACCACAGATGCATGTTTATAGTTTTCTCTCTCTAAATTTCACATTAAAATACACGGGGTTTAGTTGCTTACTGAAATATACACTATGCTAACATCTTCTAATCTATACTTCACCTGATGTGAAGAATAAGGCTACACAAAAGATTTTTTCACTCAGGTTAGGAAAATACTCTGGCAAACAGTCCTTCAAGAGAATCTTTACTGTACCCATGCTTTCAAGGCCACAGCAGACTGTGTCAAGGTTCTGTTGTATGAGAACAGAATGAAAATAAAATATCAAATAGTGCTTACCAAGGGTGTACTATCCGTCTTGTTATGTATGCAGGGAGAATCAGGTGAAAAAAATAGCATGTGAGTTTATAATTAAAAACGGTATCATGACATATATGCATAGGAAGGGTAATTAAGGTTGCACAGGCACCATTCTTTGACTTTTGTGGACTTTATCATACAGTCTGAATAATCTGTTTTACCATAGGTTTTGGTGAGGGGTTGGAAGAAATAGGGATGAAAACAAGCTAATCATTAACTAATTGCTAATTAATTTTCTAAAATTGCATAGACACAAAGAGAAACTGCTCCGGGAGGCCTAAAGAAGCAGCAGGAGTGACCAAGGGAAAAAAAAACAAAAATCAGCTGCTCTAGATAAGGTCCATTACATTTCCTAATGACAAAGGCCAAGTATAAACAAGTCTCCCAAAAATCAGTCAGAAAAAGCTGAATTTCTCAAGTTATTTAAGAAAGCTAAACAAGGCCGCATGGTCTGACAGCCTACGCAGCCGAGACACAAAGCACTGGCAGACAGTAAGAGATTCACGACCCGCTCCCATCCCTGCCATTTGTGTGATTTCAGTGCCATTGCAGCTCATTTACCCGGCAACAACAGCCTCCAAAGCGCTGCGTAAGCACTGATCTTTCCAGCATCACCTCCCCTTCTCCCTTGTCTCCAAGGGGGCAAAAAGTAAGCTCCTTCCTAAGAAATTGAGAAAAGAACAAATGGGGAAAAGAGAACAAAGGCTTTTCAATGATCTGGCCACGGCAACAGAAGAAGTGTCCAAGCGAAGTGGGATGAAAGCCCCAGTTCTACCCCACCGCAGCCAAGGAGTGCTTTGCGCAGCCTGGGCTGGAAACGCCGGCTGATCTCAGTGACGGGAAGGCCCAGCCTGGAAAGGAAACCAGTCCTAGGGCGTGCTGGAGCTTAACTCATGCTCCTCTAAAGTTTCCGGGAAACACAACATCAAAAGGTGGCAGCGGATCAGAAACGGTACACGGAGCGCCTAACAGCTGCTCCCGTACCTGCCGGGGTCTTGACACGACGGTGATTGACATGGCATTTCTCGCACCCCTTCCTCGGCACCCCCCGCCCCAGGGGCCTGGTACCCCCTTCCCGGGGGAGAGCAGACCCCGGCCTGGGGCACTCCGGGGCCCGGGCGGAGGAGCCGCTCCCGCACCGCCGGCAAAGGGAGCGGGGCAATGGCTGCGGTCACCGCGGCGGGGGGCTGCAGCTGCGGGAACCCACCGCCCGGGAACCCGCCCGCTCTGCCTTCGCCGCCGGTGTAGCTCGGGGGGGGCGAACGGCAGAATCGCTTAACGAGAGGACAGGCGTCAGGGCGCGATCGCTGCCTCCGGGGCGGGGGACGGGGAGCCCAGCCAAGACGCAGCGCGGTGTCCCCCGCGCCCCCCGGGGCAGCTGAGCCCCGGCC